>QFCE01001446.1_pt1 | contig 136829 bp, 114 predicted proteins | sample 5346091 | NCBI WGS metagenome assembly QFCE01 (sample SAMN09062252, study PRJNA434731) | Human gut metagenome, whole genome shotgun sequencing project. | isolation source: stool timepoint A chromium assembly | host: Homo sapiens | collected 2015
GGCAGGGCGGCTGGCCATCAGGCTGTTCCATGCGCCCTGCGGATCGGCCCAGAGGTCTCCCTCCGCACAAGCCACATATACCCGCCGCGGTGCGATGCAGGCCAGCAGCAAGTGCTGGTCCACAGGCAAGGAGGCGGCGTCCGCTCCATATTCCTTATATTTTGTGCAGAACCAGTGGGGAAACAGAGCATTGATGGATTTCAGTGTCTCGCCGCGGTTTTCCCGCGTGAGACTGGCGCCCGTGTTCCCGGAATCGTTGGAGATCACAAGCGCGATACGTTCATCGTTGGCTCCTGCCCAAACCGCCGCCTTGCCCAGGCGTGAATGACCGATATCCGCAATGCGCGCCGCGTCCACATCCGCGTCCTGCACAAGATAATCCACGCCGCGCATAATGCCGAAGGCCCACGCGCCCACGGCCTTGAACTCCGGCTCGTCAAACAGCGAAATTACACGGCTGCTGTAAGCCTTGGCGTCATCCGGGGCAAAATCGTTGCACCAAATAGTGGCCACGCCGTAACCACGTGCCACAGCTTCTTCAATGGCCCAACGCTCCGCTTTTCCGCCGCGTTCCTCTTCCAGCACGGCCGCGTCCTTTTCGCTGGCATAAGAGGGCAGGATGGCCGGATCGTCCAGCACCGTGTGGTTGCCGTTGAAGTTTAGCCCCACCACAACGGGCGCGGGCCGGTCGGAATTGGGCAGATACATCAGAAGCAGTGCATCGGAGGAGCCTTTGTCCGTTGTGACAGTGAGCTTCACCTGACGGCGCAAGGCCGCGCCGTCCAGTGCTTCGCCTTCCTCCACAACCTCAAAAGACGTTTCGAAGCCATTCTTCGGCAGCACACCATACACATGCTTCTCAAACAGGTCCAGCACCTCCGCCCGGCGCAAAGCCATATCCTCCGGCGTTTCCACTCCCGTTCCGTCCTGCAGCGCCAGCACCTCGGGCAGTGTGGAATAATCTCGCTCGCCGCCCACGACATAGGCCCGCATGGGGTCCGAAAGCTCCATCTGGAAGTTACTGGTCATGGCCACCATGTTCGGCCAGGGCAGCATGCTGTGCATCCACAGCACAAGGCCCCCCGCCGTCAGCACCAGAACCAGCACGATGCCCAGAGGGATATACCACCAATGGAATTTTTTCCTCTGCTTCTCTTTCACCCGCACAAAACTCCTTTCACCCAAGATCTATGATTTTACAATAAAGGATTTTTGAGTATTTTCCATTGTTTTTGTTGCGAATCAACAGGGAACAGGGAAAAACGTACTTTTTCACAAGCCCTGATCAACAGAAGCCCCGCTGCCGGCCGGCAGCGGGGCTTCTGTGTTTCGGTTCGTTTTACTGCACGGCCCGGCGCAGCAGCGCGGGGCGGCAGGCACGCAGGTTCCGGCGCACGCCCAAGAGGCCATATAGATGGGCCATCTCCAATGTGGCGCAGATCTTATCCGCCAGGCTCACCATATAGGACTCCTTATAATAGGGCAAAGGCGCGGTCAGCGGCCACATGTGCTTGCCGATGATGTCCTCTTCCATGGGGGACAGGCCGAAGGCGCGCGCATTTTCCAGCGCGAGCTGCGGATGGATGACCAGCCGCCGGAAGCGCCCGACGTCTGTCTCCTCCCATTTTTGCAGATACAGGTCGTGCAACAGCCCTGCACGGGCAGCGGCGCGGTAATCCAGCCCGAAAATGCGGCACAGCGTAAAACCCACATAAGCTACGAACAGGCAATGGTCATAGCAGCTGACGCCTTTGACATGCTGGGGAATGGCGTCCATCGCGCGCACCATTGGCTCGTCCTCCAGCCCGTTCAGGCAGGCGGCGAACAGCGCGCGGTTCTCTTCTTTCCACTGCATCGGAATCACCTCTTTGTCGTTTGCGCACAGCCCACAGCGGGCGTGCAGCCGGGGCGTTTTGCCCCTGTGCTTATGATACGAGAAAAAAGCCGGATTATCTACAAGAAAATGTTACCGCATACAAACCTTTTACCTGGATTTGAAAAAGGCGCGTTTTGCCGCGGACGGGCCGCCGCAAAACACGCCGTGATTCAGAGCCGGGAAATCAGGTCCTCACAGATACGCGCCGCCGTAGTGCAGTATTCCGTAATATCGAATTCCTTCACCACCAGCGTGTCATAAGCTTCTTCGTCGGCATTGTCGCTCATGGCGCGCAACACCACGCAGGGAACACCGTATTTTGCCGCCACGTGGGCCACGGCCGCGCCCTCCATCTCCACACAGTCCGGCGCACAATCAGCCGCAATGGCGTTTTTGGTGGCGCTGTCGCCCACAAAGGTGTCGCCTGTGGCGATCTTGCCGACAATATATTTTACGCCCGCATCCGTGCAGGCCTGCTCGGCGGCGGCAACAAGCACAGGGTCTGCCGCAAACTCCTTCAAATACGGGAACGTATCTGAAATCATTTCACGGTCTGCGTCATGGTACACCAGCGTGCCGCCGATGACAACGTCGCCCACGCCGATCTTATCCGTCATATTGCCCGCAATGCCCGAAAATACCAGCGCTTTTGCGCCGAATCTTGCAATGAGAAGCTGCGCCGCGCAGGCCGCGTTTACCTTGCCGATGCCCGCGCAGCAAAGCGCCACACGGCGTCCCTGCAGCAGGCCTGTGTAAAACGTCACGCCCGCAACGGTTTCCTCCCCCTTGTCTGTCATACGCTCACACAAAAGCGCAATTTCTTCCCGCATGGCACCCATCAGGCCGATGATCTTTTCCATAGCGGCGCCTCCTCACACATTGAACAGGAACTCAATGATGTCCCCGTCCTGCACCACATATTCCTTGCCCTCGGTGCGCTGCAGGCCCTTGGCCTTCACGTTGGCCATGCTGTAACCGCAGGCGGCGAGGTCGTCGTATTTCACCACGCTGGCGCGGATGAAGCCGCGCTCAAAATCGGAATGGATCTTCCCTGCGGCCTGAGGGGCCTTGGTACCGCGGCGGATGGTCCAGGCGCGGCATTCCTTTTTACCGTCCGTCAAAAAGCTGATAAGTCCCAGCAGGCCGTAGCTGGCCTTGATGAGGTTGTCCAGGCCCGTGGCCTCAATGCCCATCTCCGCCAGGAATTCCTTTTTCTCCTCGGGCGTGTAATCCGCGATATCCTCCTCGGTTTTGGCACAAATGGGGATGCACTCCGCGCCTTCGTCCAGGGCCAGCTTTTTCACGGTCTGGTAATGCGGATTGCCCAGCATTCCCTCCATCAGATCGTCCTCGCTCATATTGGCCGCATAGATGACAGGCTTTGCCGTCAACAGGCCCATTTCGCGCATCTGCAGCACCTGGTCCTCGTCGGCCTCGTCCAGCGGGAAGGTGCGCGCATTTTTGCCCGCGCCCAGATGCTCCTCCAGCGCGCTCAGCCATGCGGCGCTGGCCAGCGCCTTTTTGTCTCCGGTCTTGCCCGCCTTGGCCATACGCGCCGCACGGTTGGAAACGACCTCCAGGTCGCTCAGGATCAGCTCTGTATCAATGGTCTCAATGTCCCGCACCGGGTCCACATTGCCTTCCACATGCACAATGTCCGTGCCTTCAAAGCAGCGCACCACATGCACGATGGCGTCGCATTCACGGATGTTGCCCAAAAATTTATTGCCCAGTCCCTCGCCTTTGGACGCACCCTTCACCAAACCGGCGATGTCCACAAATTCCACGATGGCGGGCGTTTTTTTATTGGTATCCCAAATTTTAGCCAGCTTGTCCAGCCGGGCGTCCGGCACGGGCACGACGCCGGTATTCGGGTCGATGGTGCAGAACGGATAGTTCGCCGCAGCGGCATTTTTGGTGCTGGTGATGGCGTTGAACAGCGTGCTCTTGCCGACATTCGGCAGGCCTACGATACCTAATTTCATTTTTCCTCACATCTCCTAAAAAAGCCAGTATTTTCAAGGGGTTGCAGCGTACCGTATCGCAGCGTTGACACCATTTTGACACCATTTCTGCCACTTAGGCAATTTGTTCCGTCAGATGCTTCTCAAATTGCCGGACGCCGTTCTCCATAGAATCATCGGTCACATGCACGTATCGATCCATTGTTGTTTTTATGCTTGCATGTCCAAGCAGTTTTTGTAGAACCTTCGGCTGCATGCCGCTCTCGATGGCCCGGGTAGCAAATGTGTGACGGAGTACATGCATGCAGAACCGTTTGATATGGGCCTCATCACACAGCTTGTACAAATGTGTATCGTAAGAACTATTTTTTGCAGGCTCGCCTGTCCGGAAATTGATAAAGACCAAATCACTCATGACAAGCGATCTTTGCTTACCGGAACGGCGATCAATAAAAAATAGAACCTGGGTAAGCTTTGGCGACTGTTTTCGAGTGGTACGGCTGGCATAAATCTGCTCCAGAATTTCATATGCACGGTCGGTCAAAGGAATCGTCCTATAGCTTTGTTTGGTTTTTGGAGGTCCCGCCCGCCAACAACCATTCTGATACCGATACTCAAGTGTTTTATCAACGGTCAAAGTCCGTTTTTCCCAATTAATGGCATCCCAAGTCAAGCCGATCATTTCTCCAGTACGAAGGCCGGTTTCCAGCAATAATGCGTACTGGAGATAATTGTGGGAGCGTTTTGCCACCTCTAGGAACTTTTTCTGCTCCTCAATTGTGAGGAAACGGATGTCATCTGAAGCACGAATCGGCTTTGTGCATCTGACACCATTCATGGGATGCTTCGGAATCAAGTCGTTCATGAGTGCTGATTTGAACATGGTCCCCATCGCGATATACGCCTGCATAATTGTGGAACCCGCATAGGCATCTTCCATATTGTTTAGCACCATTTTGCAATGGAATTGTTTCACATCCGCCAGCAGCATACTGCCTATTACCGGCTGAATATTATGGATATATCGATCACGATAATTTCGGAGCGTATTCGGTGCCAAACCTGCGATAATCGTCTCGGACCAGTATTGATACCATGCATCAACCGTCATATCAGAGGATGCAAGGACAGTTCCGTGCCGATTCTCATACTGTGCATCTGCAAGCCAATTCCGAGCCTCTGGAAGCGATTTAAAATAATGATAGCGGCGCTTACCGTTTCTGTCTACGAACCTTGCGCAGTACCTACCATCCTTTCTTTGACAAATGCCATTTCCGCATTCTTTACCTTTCAGATTTTTCCCCATTTGCTGAACTCCTTTTCTGACATGAGAAAAAGAGCCAATACAACAAACTGATTTTATCATAAATGGGCCTTTTTCTCAAGAGAATACAAGCTATATGGCAGTATAGTTCTATTTAAAGAATCAATTTTTTGCTGATAAAGGCTTCAAACTCCTTACGTTTGACGAGTTTTTTAGTCCCTACATAAAGAACAAACGGGCAATTGGGCTGCCGCAGCATATAGTCAATTTTATTGATTCCGATATTGCTGTACTCGGCGGTTTCTTTGAGCGTTAGTGCGACCTTGAGGTGGATCGGAACGGGGTCTATTGGGTGGCTCACTGATAATCCCTCCATAAAATAATTTGTCTTGCGCATGTAATCTGTTGCGAAATAAAAAGCCATACGCAGCAAAGTTTACTGATGTGGCTTTATCTTAAAATATAAAAATATTACATATTGGTTGATTGTAAAATGAAGTTGGACACCTAAGAAAAAATCCATAGTGATTTTCCCCACATGGTAGAATGAAGTTTGCACACAACTTCTTCCAAGGGAGGGCAATCACTATGGACTGCCAAGATTATATCACAGAATCGGTAGAACGCAAGAAGGGACAGCACTTACAGCGAGAGGAACGAGGCGCGATCCAGCATCTCAAGAACGCAGGCTACACGAACAGAGCCATTGCCAGAGCAATCGGATGTTCACCAACCACCGTTGGAAACGAGCTAAAGCGCGGCACACCGCCCCGAAAGAGCAGCAAGGGCAGGAAGCCCGGATACTCGGCAAGGCGTGGAGAAGCGGTCTACAAGGCGAACAGAAAGCGTTCTCGGAAACCACACCGAATCTGTCACTGCACTCGTTTCATTCGCTGGATAATGGAACAGGTCAAAGAACACAAGTGGTCTTTGGATGCCTGCGTCGGATATGCTCGTCTGCACAAGCTGTTTTCAGCAGAGGAGATGGTCTGCACCCACACGCTTTACAATGAGGTCTGGGCAGGCAGCCTTGACTTGTCTGTGACAGAACTGCCCGAAGCCATGAAACGCAAGCAGCACAAGGATTCCAAGCCCCGTGAACACAAGAAGAACTTCGGCACAGACATTTCTCAGAGGCCTGAGATCGCAGCTCTGCGCATCGAGGGAGGTCATTGGGAGGGTGACACCGTGGTCGGCAAGAGGGGCAGTAAGGAGGCTGTTGTCCTCTCCCTGTTGGAGAAGAAAACGGAGAACTATATTGCCATTCGAATTCCCGGCAAGGATGCAGACTCCGTTCTGAACGCCATGCAGTCACTCAGGGAAGGATTCGGAGAAAAGTTCTCACAGGTCTTCAAGACCATTACCGTGGACAACGGCTCGGAGTTCTCTGCGTTCAGTCAGGTCGAGAACTGGGGCTGTGCAGTCTACTTTGCGCATCCCTACACCTCGTGGGAACGTCCCCAAAACGAACGTCACAACGGGCTGTTTCGAGCCTTCGTTCCGAAGGGCGTGTCCATTGAGGCTTTCTCTGCTGAGTATATCTTGGCTGCAGCTGATGAATTGAACGGACGGCCTCGCAAGAAGCTTGGCTACCGCACCCCGGAGGAGCTGTTTGACGAGTTCCTCGACTCTGTTTACGCAGCCGAAGGCTGCGGCAGCATCGCCCAGGACGGAAGCCAGCGGCTTCCATCCTGACCGACGCTCTGATTCACTAAGTTCTACCGTGCAGGTGTCCTATTTCCGCCGATATAATAGTAAAATCATCATGACACAATTGTGCCGTAATGTGAGACAAATAGAAGTATATTTAAGAGGAATCGCGATTCATGATAGGAAAACCTGGTCAATTATGCGTGTGAAAGACGCGATAGCTCACAACCGACCAGGCCTGGGTTCGAGCCCCAGAGGCTCCACCAAAAAGGGAGTAATTTTCAGATGTCACCGACATCGAAAATTACTCCCTTTTTTATAAGGTGTCCAAATTTGGACATCTTACACAGATGGTTCAACGCCGGGCAAAGCTCCAAGTCGAGCAAGGCGGTCATACAGTTTGGTCAATCGCTTCATACCTCGATTTCGACGCTTGATGACCGTTCGGATACAATGATGCTCCGCATCCGCAATACCTTTGCCAGGAAAGACCGTCAAAATAATGTTTCTTCAAAACAGCAGCATCCTCGGGATACAGTGCGCAAAGATAAGTATCTAGCCGATTTGCCAGCATTTAATAGACTTCTAGTTGTGAGGCAATGCGAAGTCTGGTGTCTCTGGTCTGCTCGAGTCCAATCGTGTGATAAGACAAGGCAATTGCTGCAGTCTTATCAGAGATACGACTCTCCTGCACAGGCGATTCAGTAGGATGAGAAAAGGTTAGGGTTTCAATCAAGTCATCTGTCTGAAGTTCATCGAAGGGTGCCAGAGATTTCAACTCGAATTCAAGAGTAGTAATATCATTGCGAAGCTGTGTATAACCCTCCAGTTGGCAGACAACGTATTCCTTTGCAGTCACAACAGATCACCACCTTTCTGAAAGCATCTGTTGATAAGATTAAAACGCCCGTCACGGATTTTGTGTCCCTTCCTTGTACTACGTTTAAAGAATATCACGGTAAAAACTGCATCTACAAGTACATACTTTCTGCCTGTTTTCCTGGTATGGCCGAATGCCTTGTCCGTGTGTACAACCCGGTGATGCAGTGGGGCATACAATGTGTATGGCACTGACATTGCACTGACCATTCGCTGCTGTGTTTTGGTAAAAGCGTTCGATTTTAACATTTCGTTTCCTCCTTATAGTCGGCTTTGCAATGAAATTCGGCCTTTTTGTACTGCCTCTCGGCAGATACGCTATTTAGAAGGAAAATTGGGGACAAAATAAAATGCCCTTGCAGAATATGGTGAATATCTGCAAAGGCTCAAATGTAAATAGCAAGTTGTAGAAAGGATTGGACAGCACATCTGGGAAATGTATAATGCCTCTGTATTCCCTCCGCCCTAGTACTGTATTGGGGACAACAAAAAACTAATGGAGTCTTTTGTAACACAGGAACTGACGACGAAGAGTACAGCACTTTTTCTGTATCTCCAAACGGACCAAAATCTACTGACCTATCGAACCCAGTGCGCTGAAATTTGGGTCGACAGCTTCAATCAGCTTGTCTGTCAGCCTTTATAGATTTACTAGATGGTGTCGTCAATAAGAATGTGATATAATAGTCCTCAAAGAAAAAAGGGGGCAGAAAGTAGTAATATCATTGCGAAACTGTGTATAACCCTCCAGTTGGCAGACAACGTATTCCTTTGCAGTCACAACAAATCACCGCCTTTCTGAAAGCATTTGTTGATAAAATTAGAAAACCTGTCGAAGATTTGTGTCCCTTCCTTCTCTTGGGCACGGCTTTTCTCACCGCCTCCATTCTGCATCCGCGGAAATCTCTATTGATGGGGGATTGCTGGAACAGAAAATTTCGGCGCAGAAACAGGGCGTGGAACAGGAATCAATACACTCACCGAACGTAGTGTTTCAAAAACGCTTTGCAGCCCGCGCCAAAAATTTCTTCCTGTAAAATAGCAGGCGCCCGCCTATAGAATATGGGCAGGCGCGCATTTTCGGGGAACACTTTAACGGTTGTACACCTCAAACACCAAAACACGCATCTCGCTGTCTCCGGTGTTTTTTAAGAAGTGGAACGCGAACGGCTTATTGATTAGGACATCCCCGGCCTCGACCGGCGCTGCTTCCCCATTCATGCTATACAGGCCGCTGCCCTCCAAGACCAAATAGATTTCATTGTCATCTCCATGCGTGTGTTCGCCAAAAGACGCGCCGGACGGCAAAACGGTATAGTAAAGGAACCGCACCGGCGTATCAAAGCTTTCCGGGCCAAGAACACGGCAGTTCCGGCACAGCCCTTCGCCGCCATGGACAGACTCTATCTGAGCCGGCTGGCGCAGAAAATTTACAATTTCCATCTCTAAACCTCCTTTGTGTGCGGCGGAATGTCTGGCATTCGGCTCTCACGCTATTCTACGGTTGCAGGTCTATGGCTGCAGGACAAAACGCGGCAGAGTATCCAAATCGGCTGGTACGGTGACGGTACATCCGCCGTCATAAACCGTTCCATCCACATATTTCCATCGTCCCGTAGGTAGCACGACGTTCCGCGTGCGGTCACCCTTTGTCAAAACCGGCGCAACCAGCAAGGAATCCCCCAGCATAAATTGATCCTGAACCGTTTCCATACCCTGATGTGGGAAACAATATTCCATGTATCGGACAATCGGCTCGCCAGTCTGCGCGGCGTGTTTTGCCAACGCGAGAATGTCCTCGGTATACTGTTCATGCAGTTTTGCCGCCTGAACACATAGCTCCGCCGCTTTCGGCGGCAGCACACGCCAGGGGGCCGCCGAAAACTGCATCATCGGCATCAGGGCGGCGCACTGTGCATAACGCACGAAAAGTTCATCGTCCAGTTTATCGCTGTTCGCCGTGAAATTGGCGTATTCCCCGCCGCCAATCATGTCCGGGCAGCTAAATGCATAGCCGAGCATCCCCTGTGTCAGCGTATTCGGAATGAGGGAGCCGACGCCGTCCCGGCCCCAGCTGTGGTTTTTATCCGCAAGGCGCTGTACCAGCGGAGCGTTTGCCATTGCGTAGCAGGCGCGGAATTCATTGTATGGATAGCGCAGGCCCGCTTTTGCCCAAAGCGTGCTCTGTTCATTTGCACTCACATGCCCTACCGTACAGTCGTCGTCCCGATAGAATTTCGCGTCTCCGCCATCCATCTTGAAGCCGTCCACGCCGTATTTTTTTACAAGGCCGTCCAACTGCGCATTCAGCCAGCGCATGCCATCTTCGCCTGACATATCCAGCACCGCGGACCATCCGTTCCACCACAGGCGCACGGCCGGCTCTCCCTGTACGTCCCGCACGAGGGCATTCGTCTGGCGCAGCGCCCGAAAGACCGGGCTGTCTGGGGAGATGAAGGGCGAGACCCACAGCATGACGCGGAATCCCATAGTGTGTAGCCGCTCCACCATCCCGCGCGGATCGGGGAAGCGATTGGGGAGAAAGTCCCACATGCCGTAATCGCACATCCATCCGTCGTCAATCATCAGCACGCCGGGGGAATACCCGTTCGCCAGCAGCGCGCTGGCATACGTGAGGATGCCCTGTTGGCTTTGGCCGTATAGCAGCTCGATCCATGTATTGTATTGCGGAGCGGTGAAGAAAAGCTCCGGGGGCATCACGCCTCCCACCGGTAGGTGATCCCGAACCAGCGCGTTCCATGCGCCGCGCAGGGTTTTGCAGCCATCACGGAATTGGATTTCAGCGTCGGGAGAGTACATATTCAAAACCCCGTTTTCAGCGGAGACACGGGCACCGCGCTCACAGTACAAGTAGCGTCCGTCGCTGGAAACCAAAATCGCCGCCGCGCCGTTTACAGTTTCGTTCGGCGTGAGGGACCGGCTATATCTGCTTTCTCGGGTGATCGGCAGATCCACGCCGTCCTCCACGCACAGGCCGTACCATGCTTCGCGCGGCCCAATCTGCAGGTGTTTTTCATCTTTCATTCCGTAGCCCCCTTTACTGCGCCGCCGCTTCATCCAGCAGGATGTCCAGATTCGGATGCAGCTGAAGTACGGAAGCCGGAACCTCCGGCGTAATCGGCCCTTCCAGCGCGCGGCGGATGATCTCCGCTTTATGCACGCCGTTTGCCACCAGAAGGATATGGCGCGCCGCCATCACATCAGCAATACCCAGCGTAAGACCCTGCGCCGGAACCTTGTCTGCACCGCCAAACAATTCGGCCTTGGCCTGCAGCGTGCTCTGCGTAAGATTCGCCACATGAATGTGCGCGCCGAAATCCGCGCCCGGCTCGTTGAACGCGATATGCCCGTTTCCGCCGACGCTGAGCAACATGAAATCAATTCCGCCGAAACCTCGCAGCTTCCGCGCGAAGCGTTCCCGTTCCTGTTGCGCCTGCGACGTCGGGGCGACCGGAACATAAAACTGATCTTCCCGCAGGCCCAGCGGGGCATACAGATCCCGCACAATGCGGAAATAACAGCTGGCTGGTTCTTCTCTGCGTACACCGACATATTCATCCATGTTAATACATTTTACGCGGGCGCAGTCCAAATCCAGCGCCTGTTTTAATTCAACCATCCGGGTAAAAATACCGGCGGTCGTGTCGCCCGTGGCAAGGCAGAGCGTGCTGTCTGGTTTTTGCAGCACCTGCCGCAGCACTTTCTGTGCGGCCGCGCGATCAAACGCCGCACAGGGTACGATGGTTTTCTGCATAGCGATTTCCTTTCCTGTTTTGTCAAACCCATTGCTCAAACGCAGTGAAGCATTGGGTCGGGTTAGACTTAGATTTTGGGCAGATTTTTCCGTGCGTGCCACAGGCACGCCAGCATCCCGGCGGCGCTGATGGCAAACAGCACGGAAATGCTGCGCTCTGTGCCAAGGCTATGCTCTAACGTAGACTGGATTCCCGAAGCAGCCAGCGTGGCCATATAGCCCATCAAATTGGAAACGACAGCCACCGCGCCGAGGTATACGGTTTTCCCCTCTTCTGGGCAGGACGCATATTCCATGTTCAGCGTGGCAAGGCTGGAAGCCGACGAACCTGCGGTGGCGATGCACTGCAAAACCGGCGCGGCGAACAGCGCCGCTGTCGGTGTGATGAGAAACCAGCCCATGTAACCACAGCAGGAAAGCGCGCTGGCCGCGGTGAGTACAGAGCGCCAGCCCCTGCGATCCGCCATGCGCCCCCAAACCCAGTTGCAGAAGATCCCCGTCACGGAGGCAAGAATCGTCATGACGCTGATGTAGCTGTGGGAAAGCCCCAGCCCGCGCAGGAGATACACCGGTAGGAACACCGAGGAAAAATTCCCCGCGATAAACCACAGCGTATCGAACAAGATGACTGAACGAAATTTGCGGTCACGAAACGGACGCAGGAAATCCTGGGGCCTGATGTTCAAGACTTTCTGCGACGGGGTTTCCCACACATGGGAAAGCAGTGCGATGTCCAGAAATGTGAGCAGCAGGATTGTCCCATATACAATAAAGTAGCCCGTCTGCGGCTGTCCCTGACCGATGAAATAGTCCAGCTGGCGCCCCATCAAAAACATTACCGACGCGTTGACGATGGAGTTCAGGATATTCTTTTTCGCGAAGAAATTGCCCCGACTCTCCTGCGGTGCGATGGAAAGGATCCATTGATTCAGTCCCGGCGTAACAAAGCCCGCGCACATGCAGGCGAAAAAATAAAGCAAGAATACCGCCGTCTGCCGCGACGCCGAATGGGAAAAAAGCAGCGGGACGAAAGCGGCAAGGCCCATGCTGAATCGGAACCCCAAACATACCAGCACGATGCACAGCTTACGGTAGCGCAGCCGTTCAAACAAGAACGGAGAAACCGCCTGCAGGATGCACCCCAGCATAGGAAGCGCACCCACAAGTGCGCTGAAGGCCGGGCTTGCGCCCATCCACGTGAGATACCCCACCAAAAAGTTCCCAATGCCAAGAGAAAAAATTGTGCCGGCAATTGCCTCTTCCGCCAGAATGATGCGGCGGCTCTGCGCCAGCTGCTGTTCTACCGGAGGCGTATGGGGGAAAAACTTTTCATACAACCGCATTTTCCGCATTCCTCTCACATGATTTGGCCGCCGCCCTGACATTTGGCGTGCTTTTCTTCCTGTTTGAACAAACGGGGGGATCGCCGCCAAATACTCAAACGGCGATCCCCCAATCGGAATCAGCTTTTAGCAGCTCGGCTGCCGCGGCAATTATGCCGCAAGGAATTCATCTACCTGTCTCTGCAGGTCGGCGATATACTCGTCAATTCCCGCATTTTTCAGTGCTTCCACCGCCTTAGGATATTCGGTGTCGAAATCCACAAAGCCGGAACGGATCGCTTCAAACTGCTTTTCCACTTCCACAAGGTTGAGTTCGATCTCTTTCAGGTTTTCGTCGCTATAAACAAAGCCGAAAATCGGGCTGCGGATTGCATCGTCATCCCACGTCTTGGTGGCTTCGATATAGGCTTCATCTGTTTCAACGGGGAACATCTGATAATTCTTGTTGCGGAACATCCACTCGTAGAACAGCTCATCCGTGATAAGGCGGTTGATGCGGCCGTTCACAATCTCGTAGTCCTTGCCTTCCACGCCATAGAGCGCGAACAGATAGTTCTCCTGGCTGGAATACAACCAGTTCAGCCATTTCATTGCGCCGGAGGGGTTGGGCGCGGAATAGGGGATGCAGATGACCTCGCCGCCAGCTGCGGTGATATACTTCGGCTTTTCAGGGGCGAGGAGGTAGTTCTTCATCACCGCGTCGGGCGCATTGGCGCGCACGGCGTCAATAATCTCGGTTTCCTTGCCTAAGCTGCCTTCTACCCACAGGTAGTTGCCGCTTTGAACACGGGAATCACGCTCGTTGTAGTTAGTGGTCATCTCGTCCGGATACAACCCGGCCAGCGTCATCTCACGGTTGAATTTCGCCACTTTCTGGAACGCTTCGCTTTCGTAATAGCTGAACACTTCCTTGGTCTCTTCATTGAAGAACGCGAGGAAACCCTTGGCGATGTTATGCGCCGGCTGGTCGGAGAAGTAACGGGTGAGCGGCATCAGAATCGGGTCACCTGCGCCCTTAATGTTGGGAAATTGCTCCATCGCGCGTGTCGCAAATTCTTTTAGATCTTCCGGCGTGGAGATTTCCGTCATGCCGACAGCCGTCAGCAGATCCTGCCGCAGGCAGACCTGCTGGAACATTGCGGAGCTGGAAGCGTACGCGGAGGGGATGCCGTAGATTGTGCCGTCGATCGCGCCACCCTGAATGTGCTCCATGGGCAGGACTTTTAGCATATCCTGTCCATACTGCTCAATCAGATCATCCAGCGGCTGGGCTTCTTTCTTATTCACAAATTCGCCCAAATCCACAAGGCCGTCCCAGTACAGGTCGATTGGTTCCTGCGAACCCAGCATAATGCCCTTCTTATCCCAGTATTGATCCCACGGCACGAAAATGACGTTCACTTTCATGTTTAGATCCTCGAGCATCCGCTCGGCAAATTCGCCGTTCAGGAAACTCGTCATGCGGTCGGACTCCTCGCCGGGGTACAAGATGGTAATTTCCTCTGGCTTGCCGGAACTCGTGTTTCCACCGTTGCCCGATGTCGCCGGAGCACTGCTTCCCGCGCCGCCGTCCTGGCCGCAGGAAGCCAGAAGGAGCAATGCCATCACGAAGCAAAGCAGCAGACTGATTGTTCTTTTCATGTTCATCCTCCATTTTCTTTAGTATATGTTTACAGACCTTTGGGGGCTCTGCCCCAAAAGATCCCCCAACCGAAGTCATACACCCCGCACGGGGCAGACGCATGCGGTCATTCCTTCACCGCGCCGCTCATCACGCCGCTTACAAAATATTTCTGGATGAAGGGATACAGGAAGATAATCGGGCCGATGGTGATGATGGTGACAGCCATTTTCACCGTCTCCGCGGGAAGCTGGAGCGTGCCTGTGACACCAGCCGGAACGCGTCCGGAGCTGATGGCGTTGACATTGGAAAGAATGCCATATAGGAAATACTGTAGCGGAAACAGTTCTTTCTTTTCGATGAACATCAGCGCGTTCCACCAGTCGTTCCAATAGGTGAGCGCGTACATCAGGCCCACGGTCAGGAACGCTGTTTTGGAGAGTGGCACCGCGATGCGCCAGAAAATGCGCATCCAGCCCGCGCCCTCAATCAGCGCTGATTCATATAGTGCATATGGAACCTGGGAAAGATAGGTCCGCATCAGGAACATATTCCAAACACTGAACAGGCTGGGTATAATCAGCGACCACACGCTGTTTTTCAGGTGCAGGACATTGGTGCAGATGAAGTACCACGGGACAAGCCCGGCGGAAAATACGATCGTGAAATTGCACAGATAGGCAATGACATTCCGGTAGCGCAGCTTTTTGATAGAGAGCGCAAACGCGCACATACTGGTGACAAGCAACGAGCCGATTGTGCCGACCGCCGTGATGAAAATCGTCACCGCGTAGCTGCGGGCAATCTTCGCGCCGCTGTTTACAAAAATATACCGGTAGGTGTCCAGCGTGGGCGCCTGTGGGAACACGGAATATCCGTTGAGAAGTACTTCGGTTTCATTGGAGAAGGAAACCGAAACTACCATCATAAGGGGATACAGGCAGATAAGCGCAAACAGTGTGACGAACAAAACCGCTACAATTTTGAAAATACGGTCCCCGGTACGTTTCTTAATACGCATCAGAACAGCCCCTCTCCGTCGTTGATCTTTTTGGCCGCATGGTTGGCCAGAGTCACAAGGATCAGGCCCAGAACCGACTGCATCAGGCCCACCGCAGTACCATAGGAGAAGCCCAGGCTGCGCATGCTTCGGTACACATAGGTATCAATGACGTTTACCGCGTCCACGAGGATCGGGTTTTCCCCTACAATGCCGTATACCATACCGAAGTCGCCGTAGAAGATGCGGCCCACGCTCAGAAGAGTAAGCACCACTGCTGTGGGCTTCAGCATGGGGATGGTGAGGTGCAGGATTTGTTGGAAGCGGGAAGCCCCGTCGACCTGCGCCGCTTCAAACAGGTTTGGGTCGAAATTCGTAATCGCCGCAAGGTAGACAATGCTGTTGTAGCCGCTCCATTTCCACACGTTTGCGGCGATGAGGATCGTCTTCCAGTATTTCGGCTCGGCAAACCAGCGGACCGGCTCCATGTCCATTGATTTCAGCACGTTGTTTACCACGCCGACATCCGTAGCGAGCAGACCGTAGACAATCGCGCCCACAACAACCCACGAAAGGAAGTACGGAAAAAACATGACGCTCTGCACCACGCGCTTGTAAATGCCAAGCCGCATTTCATTGAGGAAGATGGCGAGCGAAATCGGAACGATCAGGCCGAGGATGATCCCGAAGAAATTGATGATGAGCGTATTTTTTACCACGTTCCACGCGGTGAGCTGTTTGAAGAAGATGCTGAAGTTCCGCAGGCCGACGAAGGGACTACCGAATACGCCGTCCAGCGCGTTAAAATCGGTAAAAGCCATCCAAATTCCGCCAAACGGCAAATAGCACAGAAGGAAGAGTAGCAACAGCGCCGGCAGGCACATCAAATACAACGTTTTGTTTGTATTCAGCTCGCGCAACACTCCCTCTTTTCTTCCTGATTTGGCCCGTTTTTGTCTTGCTTTTGCCATCGTTCTATTCTCTCCTTTCCTGTCTCAGCGCAAAGAACGTGCCTTCCGCATCATCCCGGGAGCTTCGGATCCTCCAGCGGATAGTATCCATCCGGATAATAAGTATCCCAAACGATATATAATTCTGGCCGTGGTGTGTCATCCAGCACAGCCGTACCGAGGGAAAGCCAGCCGTCTCCGTCGTTCTCACTGCCGAGCGGAATAATGCCGCAGCCGTTTTCCTTCCACACACGGCACTGCAACTCATAGCAGCCCGGGGCAATGCCCGGAAGCTGCGTGATTTCGTTGTGCACCGTATCGCCCACCGGCCAGACGCGCGGCGCAAGCCGCACCAATATCGGGAGACATCCCTCCGGTGTTTTTAGGCGCAGCTGCATTTGCGAAGCCGTGTAAACGGGCGTATTGCCCACATTCTGCAGCCAAAGGCGCAGAGGGAGCGCCCCGCCGGAGGACAGCGCTTTCGGGTAGGTGACCCTGCGCACCAAAAGTGTGCCTGGAACCGCGCCGGGAACGTCCGCGGCCAGCACATGCCAGCCATCCATTGCCTGTTTCAGCGCCGCGCCCCCGTCGGGGCATCCTTTTGCCAAAAGGAAAACCGGAGCGGACTGCCACACAAACTGCAATCCCTGTTCCGCAAGCTGGCGGCGGACAGGCAGGATGCCTGCGCGAGCATCCAGAAGCAGGCCAAACGGCAGGCCCGCGATGCGCAACGCTGCAATCTGTTCCGTCTGGTCAGCTCGGGCGATCAGCACCGCGCCGTCAAACGCGCGCCGCCAAACGGAGAATTCAGCGGGATCCACCGCATCCGTGTCCAGCAAAACGCCCGCGCAGCGGCATCCGCCCTGTGTCTGCATCCCGAGCCGTTGCAGGAAAATCTCCGTGCCGCGCAATCCCTCGCTACGCGTGGGGCGCGGCGATAGCAGCACCATTCCATCCGACGCGGAAACGGAAGCACCGTCCCACGCTGACTGTTCCACATCACACACCGACAGCCGTGGACCGTCCGCGGACGGCTTGCGATAAGGCGGGCGGATTTTTTCCACAGGAAGCGTCTGTTCAAAATATTCTAAAGAATAGATATTCATGTTTTATTTCCTTCCTGCACACATAGAGGCTGACGCATCTGCTCCCAAACGGCCTTATAAACGTTTTCTTCTGCGTAAAGCGGTTCCTGCTCTATGCGGGATAGGTCCTGCGCCAGCACAAACATGCTACATGGTGTGAAGCGCCCGCCTGTTTCCATATACGCCGCCGCCGCTTTCTGCAAACGGCTTTTCAACTCAATCTCATCCGGGGAGCGCTTGCCGTGGTATAGCTCGCGCCACACCTGTCCATCGCCGCTTTCAATCGGGTAAATGTACATCTGCCTCTGCATCATCGCAATGTTGCCGCGTCCTTCCAGAAGCATTGCGAGGTGGGGATCATACAACCAGCTTTCGCTGCCAAAGCCTTTGATCTCAATCTCCGGGAACCATTTCCGGAAGAATTCATAGCACGCCAGACAGTCATCACGCAGATGCTGCGGGTCGTATCCGGCTCCGCCCGGGATATGAAAGCCCATCAGAATATCGCCTTTCTGAAGCACCATTTCCCATTCCGATAAAGCAATGCTGCGCGGCTGCGGCTCCACGGTTCCCGCCGGGCAGATTGGCCAGCCGGTCACGACGCCGTCCTTTTCCTCATACCGGATATCAAACGCTTCTGGGTCATACTGGCCATTTACGCCGTCCAGCATCCCGTCGCGGCGGATTCTGCGCGGTTCGGTGAAGAACGCCACGGTTTCTTTTCCCTTGCGGAACACCTGGATCGGGTCATCCAAACGGAACGGGATGAAATTGAAGCGCCCCATCGGGAACAGGCTGCAGGTGTAAAAATTCATATCCCACGGGAAATCGGCCACACGCCCGTCTCCGGTCTCCCGCATTTTTTCTAGCTGGCGCCTCGCGGGGGAAAACGGCGTTTTCTCATAACATTCCAACGGCATCCCCAGCTTTTCCATGCGTTGCATGGATGGCTCGATACAGGCGAACAGCAACAGGCAGGAGAAGAGGTCCGCGTGCGCCACGCCCTTTTTGGGCTCCATCGCCTGATAATCGTCAAGGTCCAGCCGGTGCCTGGCCGCGCACATATCGTTCACCAGAAAGTTCGACAGCTTCAGCAGTTCTGGATTGCCCTCGATCTCGTCCAACGCTTCGAACAGCCGTCGCTCGTTCTGCGTGCCCGCGTCAAAGCGGGCGCACAGCTCGCCGATCAGCCCACGGCGCATCAGCGCGTGCGGCTGATAGTCGACCGCATACTGGTCATACAGGGCATCCAACCCCTCCGGGAAACCGGAGAGCTCAAATTGCGCCGTAAGGCGCGCGAACTCCGTCATTCTGCATCTCTCCTTCCTTTACACAACCCGCACAGCGCACAGCGGGTAGAAGCCATCCGCGTCGCGTCCCCCAATGGCCAGGCGAAGCGTCTTGTCAAGATATCCGGGCACCGGGAAACCTAGCTTCACCTGATACGTTCCCTTTGGTGCATTCTCCGGAACCGCCATCCGCTGCGCAACACGCACATCTGCGTCCGGCATCCATTGGCGGATATCTGCCTGAATCGGCAGATCGAACGAGGCGTTTTCTCCGGCAAAGCGGAGCATGGGGGAATAATTGTGATAGCACGGGGCGACGCCGGTATTGCTGACGAGCATTTCAAAGTCGATCGTCCCGCCTGCCTGAGTCTGTTCGGGAAGCGTGCAGGAGTGGATCTCGTACCGGTAACCCATCTTCCGCACCCAGCGCTCGATACTTTTTTCCCACGCCTGAGGAATGGTCGTACCCTTTGCGTTGTAGGAGGAAATATGCCATTTCAGGCTTTCGTCGATGATGTAATCAATGTCCCAGCCCTGCAGATACCAATCGTTGGTGTGCCAGCACGCTTCAAAAACGACCGGGGCTTCCTTCCACGCGTCCTGCATATGGAAATTGACGACATTCTGCGGATAATAATCCTCCATATGGCTCCACTGCCCGGGATGGAAACCACCCATATCGCCGAGACAGTCTACACGGAAGCCCACTTTGGCCCGATGCCGGCGAATGCACGCTACGCTAACCGGATCATGCAGCAACGCTTGAATCGGCGTTTTGGTAAATCCATCGAGGTACGCGCTGACAACCTGCTCTAGCTTTTCCGGGACCACAAACTCCGAGCCGCCGCCCTCGCCCCACGCGCCTGTAATGGCGAGGTCCACAGAGGAAATACGTTCATCCCCGTCAAAACGTGCCGCGAACGCGCGAATAAATTCAGACCAGCGTTCCGCGTAATCCGTCGTGTTGGGGTCCACGCGCCAGAATGGATAATCCGGTTCTTCGGGCCATCTTTCCCGCATCCATAAGGGCACATCCTCTTCCGGGCGTAGCGCATAGGGCGCGATGCGCACAATGGAAGTACAACCCATCTGACGGGCTTTTTCGAGGCCGTTATCCAGGATGTCCCAACGGTATTCACCCGGTTCGGGCTCCAGTTCCTTCCACCGCCCTCCGCAGTAATACAGGCCGGAATCCGGGTGGTTCCATGTTTTTGTGCTTTGCGGGAAGCGGTATTTTTCCACAGGGGTGCCCCTGTTATCCCGCAGCTCGGCGGGATCTCCCATCAGGTGAGGTGCCGCAATAAAGCCAATGCCGGGGTTGCTCAAAAGATCCGAAATAATTTTTGGGATTACCGTCTGCATGTCGTTCCTCCTCCAATAAGGAATCCTGCTGCGCCGCAACCCATGCGGTGCCATCAAACATATGTTTCATCGAAATATCTGCATCCACTGTTTTTCAAAAGCCCGATTTTTTTCTTCAGATGTTCCGGCGGACACTCAAAGTCCGTCGCCATGCAGCCCACGCAGAGGAAACGGGCCGCCGTCCCCCCGTGCAGGTGTAGGCAAAAGGCAATTTCGTCATTTGTCATTGGGGCCCCACAGGCCGCACAGGCAAGCTGCTTCATTTTTCTTTCCCCAACTGACGGCGGTAAGAATCCAAGTCAATTGTCTGTCCCGTCAACCGGCTCATCTCCGCCGCGCCGGCCATCACATGGCTGTCCACAGACATGCCGATTTCGGAGCGGGCGGGGCGTCCGCCGTTCTGCAAAAGGCTGATGAAATCATCCACAATGCCGGAATCGCCGCCACCATGGCCGCTGCGCGGCTCGGACACATGAATCATCTCCGACTGATAGCCCTCCACTTGGTTGGAGGAGAAGGAGAGCACTTCGATCTCATGCAGTCCATCATCGCCGAAGATTTCCCCGTCCTCGCACATGACGTGGATGGTGCGGGTCATCCGGTTGGTGAAGGCGGACATATTAAAGCTTGCCGTCTGCCCGCCTTCGTATTCCACAGCGACAACCTGTTGGTCGCACACGTCATTGTCGCAACGGTATACACAGCGTCCATAGGGGCTGTGATCCAGCTCTTTGCGCAGGACGTTGGGGTCCGACGAGGATGTAATCACCGCCGCGGGCCAATCCCCCGCCGCGGGCAAGTAGCTTTTATAGGCACTGAAGCGGCACCTGCCCTCAACCGGGCAGTCCGCGCAGCGGGCTGTGCTGCCGGCCGGCGCATTGCTCTCCTTGAAATAATGCAGCGAACCGCAGGAGGAGATGCGCTTTGCCTGTGCACCCATCAGCCAGTTCAGCAGGTCCATGTCATGGCAGGATTTCTGCATGATGCTGGGGCTGGCAATATCTGCCCTGCGCCAGTTGCCGCGCACAAAGCTGTGTGCGAAATGAAAGTTTCCGATGTTTTCGTCCAGTCGAATCGACACAAGGCGTCCGATGCGTCCGGAATCAATGATTTCCTTGATCCGGGAGAAGAACGGCGTGTAGCGCAGGACATGGCAGACCACCACATGCAGTTTCTTCTCTTCGGCGCGGTGCAGGATGTCCATGCACTCGGCGGGATTCGGGGAAATGGGCTTTTCCAGCAGGACGTGGTAGCCCAGTTCCAGTGCTTTCATCACCTGCGTGTAATGATCCCGATCCATCGAGGCAACGATCGCCGCGTCGGCGATTTTTCCCTGCGCCCACAACTCTTCCGCCGCAGTGAAGCACCAATCCGCAGCCACGCCCAGCTGGGCCGCAGCTTCTTTGCGGCGCACGTCATTCGGCTCTACGATGGCCACGATCTGCGCGCAACCCTTTTCCATCATATAATCCGCGTACACCCGTCCGCGCTGTCCTGCGCCGATCAAAACGATTTTCACAGCACATTCCTCCTCACTTGTGATTGGGGCCCATGTTTTGTTTCGTAAACATTACGCAAATTTTGCGTTGCATTTAAGCTCAAATTCATTATAAAAGATAACGCAGACAGAATACAATCAGGAATTTGCACAAGTTTTTTCTCGATATTTAGAAGATTCGTTAAAGCGTTTCCGATGCTTTTTTTCGGTCGTTTCGCGAAAACCTATACGCAACAAAGGAAAATTGAATTTTTTTGAAAAAAACTGTTTACATTTGTTTCGTGATATGTTACGTTAAAATTACCATAAAAAGACACTGGAGGGATTTCTATGGCATCTATCCGGGACGTTGCCGCTTTGGCAGGAGTATCTGCCGCTACCGTTTCGCGTGTGCTCAACAACGACACCACCTATAAAATACGGGAAGAAACACGCAGCAAGGTGTGGGACGCCACCGCGCGCACCGGATATAAGCAGAAAGCCGCTCCCCACTCAAACAAGGCAGCCGCCGCGCCGTTGGACAAGCGCATTGGCTGCATCCTGAGCGTGACGAAAGATAAATACCGCGACCCTTATTTCATGAGCATCTATGCCGGGGTGGAAGCGCGCCTGATGGAAAAAGGGTATTCCATCGCATTTTTAAAGACTTATTATGAAGTGCAGGAGCCGGAAACTCTCCGCGCGATTTTGGAAGCGCCGCCCGCCGGAATCATTTTGATGGAACAGCTTTCCCCCTCTCTTTACCGCAGCCTGCGTGCGCGCATTCCCGCTTGCGTGGGGATCGACACGCGGACCCCCGATATTGATATTGTCGGCTACGATCATTTTGACGCGGGCATGCACCTTGCCAACCATCTTATCAAAAAAGGCCATCAAAAAATCGCCTTTTTGGGCGGCAGCATCTTCGGGCCGAAGGGGGCGGTGAGCCGCCGCTACCTCGGATTTGCTGCGGCCATGCACATCGCCAGTCTGCCCGTTCGCCCGGAGTGGGTGCTGGACTGCCAGTGGGACGAAATTCTCTGCATTGATCTGGTTAAAAAGCTGATGGCGCAGCCAGACCCCCCCACCGCAATCTGCGCAGCCAGCGACCTGATGGCGATGGCCGCGCTCAGCGCGCTGTATTCCATCGGTATCCGCGTACCGGAGCAGGTGGCGGTAATCGGCCTGAGCAACATCCAACTCTCCCAGTTTTCCAGCCCGCCCCTGACAACGTACGCCGTGCCGACGGAAGCAATCGGCCAAGTAGCGGCAGATTTTCTGGATGAGCGGCTGCGCGGCTGCGCCCTGCCGCCGCGAAAGCTTTATCTGCCGATCACAAAGGTCGTGCGCGCGTCCGTCTGAGCCGAAGCGAGCTTACGGGACAGGCTGCTCGAGAGGCATCCCGGTTTCATCATAATGCGCGCGGTAATCATATCCTGTGGGGATAAAGCCGTGCCGGTTACCTGCGGGGTCCCCGCCGCGCAGGAGCCCCATTCGGTGCGCATAGAGCCAGAGCGGCGTGATGTATAGCAACGGCGTGAGGAATTCATCCACGCCGCCCGGCATTTTCACCACATGGGCAGCCAGCCGTGCGATGGCAGGGTCCGGGTCATCCGTCAGGACAATCGTCGGCGCGTAGATCCGTTTAGCCGAACCGAGCGTATCCATCAGCTTCTCCTTGGACGGCCCCAGCGGGGCGACCAGCAGAAGGGGGGTTGTTTCGTCCACTTCGCGGTATCTTCCGTGCAGAAAATCCTCCATCTCACGTCCTTCTGCGGGAACCCACGCCATTTCAATGATTTTCAGCGCGCCCTCCTCCACTGTCCCAACATTGGGCCCTGCGGCCAGGCAGTGGTGGATCGGCGCGTTTTTATATTGCGCGGCCAACTGGTACATCTGCTCTGTGATTCCGCCCAGCTGCGCCGATTTTTGAACGGTTTTCTCCAGCTGCGTGTCCCACCATGCGGCTTGCCGCGCGGTCAGGTGCCCGTTCGCCAGCCCAATGGCAATCGCCAGCAGGTAAACTGCGGTGATCGCCTGAATATACGACGTGCTCTTAGCAGAAGGGCCCTCCGTCTTTGCGTCTGTCAGGATCAGGCGGCGCGCCGCTGCGGGCACCCGCGCGTCGATGGAGCCGGAGACGACGATGTCAAGTGCCCCCGCTCGCTGCGCCGTCCGGACACAGTTTTCCACGGAGCGGGCCGTCCCTGTCTGTGAAATGGCGAGCAGGCAGACATCCGGCCCGAGCAGGTTCTCCGGGATATAATGGCTGAAACTATAGCAGGGAACTGCTTGGGCGGGAATCCCGGCGATCCGCTCCATATAGCTTCTGCCCACCTCCGCGGCGTATAGCGAGGTGCCGCCGCCGGTCAGATACATCCGCCGGATCCTGCCCAGCATCCCCTCTTCGCAGAGTGTCCGGATGCTCTCCCGATTCAGGCGGAGGTTTTCCGTCCAAGGGGCGCTTGTGGTCAACGACAGAATCCGCTGCAGCAGACGATCTTTTTCTTCCATGATGTTCTCCTTTTGACGGATATTTCCCAAAGTCTCTCGTTTTGCGCGGCTCCCTTCACAGCGTCCGCCCGGGGCACGGCGGGACGCCTCCCCCCTCCCAAGTCAGCCAGGCTGCGCCGATCATGCCCTCCTCGTGGACATCCAGCCGCCCGCTGCCGATGTAGTTCAAAGAGCGCCGGGTTGGGGCCGCGCAGTGTTCCTCAATGAAATCCGTCAGCACGGGCAGTAGCCCGTGCAGCCCGGCTAGCTCCCCGCCAAACGCGATTGCCTCGCTGTTTGTAAAACTCAGCAGATTTACCACCGACAGGCCGATTCCGCGTTGCACATGGTGGACGATATATGTAGCTAGCGAATCGTTTTCCGCGGCGCATTCAAAAATTTTCGTTGGGGAAAGTGCACCCACCCGGTCGGCCTGCCGCAGTACGGAATGCGGGTACTGCTCAAACAGGCTACGCGCCCAACGTACCATCCCGCGGCCAGAGGCGAATTCCTCCAGCCGGCAGACACCGTCCTGTCCGCCTAAATCGTACAAATATCCCCCGTATTCTCCCGCGTAATTCGCCGCGCCACGGATCAGGTTCCCCTCGCTCACAACGCCGACCGCGATGCCCCTTCCGATGTGGTAATATGTAAAGTTCGGATAGATCTGGCCAATCCCGAAACGGTTTTCCGCAAGCGTGCTGACGTGGATGTCATTGTCGATGAAAGTCGGGTGGCCCGTGGCGCGCTCGATTAGGTACCGCAGCGGAACGGGGTCAGCAAAGCCGTGCACCTTCGCAGTGTAGAGCCACATGCCCGCCTCGCGGTCAATCCAGCCGCCCATGCTCACGCCCACGCGGTCATACTCCCAACGGCCTTCTGCCTGTCTCTGAAAATCCGCAATGTCGAGCACCAGCGCGTCAAGGAAACCAGCGACGGAGGAGGTTTCCCATGGATAGCGTCGGCTGAACAGCACGTTTCCTTCCCGGGAAACGATTCCCATTTTAACCCGATCTTCACGGATATCAATCGCCATCGCCGCCTGTACCCCGCATCCCGCAGTGCCGCCCATGGCCGTCCCTCCCTGTTTTACAAAAAGCGCTCGTCTGGACGTGTGCAGAACAGACGCACGTTTCGGAAATGGGATGCCCCATTCCGTTTATTTTCAGTATACCTTGTCCGTGCGAGATTTTTCTACAAGGAAAATTTTCATCTTTTCCCCCTCTTTTTTTGCGCTTTCATGAATTGTTGTTATTCCTACAACGATTGTTGCATTTCCTTGATTTTTGAAAACAGAGCACGATATAATCAAACTAATTTGACCGGAGGGAAAGCCGTATGCTGTTTTATCAGGTCGAGCTCATCAAGCATGGACACGACACGTGTTTGGAATTTATGGAGTTTGCCGCTTCGGGCGATTACGCGGAAACACAGGCCCATTTCCACTCCACCATGGAAATTACAGTGATCGTGGACGGAGAGGGATTTTTCAAAAGCAGCGGCGCGGAGCATCCCTTTGGAAAGGGCGACTGCTTCATCTTCAACAGCATGGAGCCGCACAATATTTTTTCCGAAAACGCGTCGGCCAGCTTGAAATATTTATCGCTCAATTTTGTCCCTTCGTTTATTTCATCTCTGGAAATGGAAGATTTCAACCTGCGGTATCTCGAGCCCTTTTATTTCACAAACCGCTCTTGCCGGATTCCGTATCCGGAGCCCTGCGCCAAAGAGGTGGGAACGCTGTTCGGGAAAATCCAGACGGCTCTGTATGAAAAAAAAGACGGCTACCCGCTCGCGGTGAAAGCCTATCTTTTCCTGATGCTTTCCGAAATTGCGTGTCACTATCAAAAAGACGTCCCCAGCCTGAACCCGTCGCGGCGGGACGTTCCCGTCCTGCAGGATTCATTCACCAAGGTGCTGGATTACATTGAGGAAAACCTGACGCAGGACATCACGATCGACCAGCTTTCTCAGGTTGCGGCGATGAACCGCTATTATTTTTCCACGTTCTTCAAAAAGCAGATGTCCGAATCCCCGGTTCAGTACATCACACGCAAGCGCATCCGGCTGGCCATTGAGCTTTTGAAAGATGAAAACCTTTCCATTTTGGAAGTGGCGCTGCGTTCCGGCTTTAACAACGCAGCCAATTTCAACCGCGCGTTCCGCCAGCTGACGGAAACGAGTCCCAGCGAATACCGTAAGAAGCAGAAAAAGGATCGGCGCTGACCCTCAGGCTGCCGATTGGAGAAGGCAGGAGTGTTTATGATCAGGGTGCGGGAATACATCGGAGAAAAGGCATTTTACGCGAAAGCGGCCCGAATCGCGCTGCCGATCATGATGCAGGGCAGCATTTATAACCTAATCGGGCTGCTGAACAACATTATGGTCGGTCGCGTCAGTACCGTCCAGATGAACGGCGTAGCGGTTGTCAACCAGCTGATGTTTGTGTTCTATTCCTGCATTTCGGGGATTTTTGGCGGGATCGGCGTGTTTACTGCTCAGTTCAGCGGAAAAGGCGACGAGGAGGGTATCCGCTATACTTTCCGTTTCAAGCTAGTGACAAGTTTCCTGCTGAGTGCGGCGACCATCCTACTGCTGGGCATCTGGGGCAAGCCGCTGATCCAAAGCTACCTGAGCGGCGAGGGTCTTGCGGCAGACGCCGAAGCGTCGCTCGCCTATGGTATGGGGTATCTGTGGATTATGTTAGTCGGCGTGCCGCCGTATGCGCTCATCAACGTCTATTCCTCCACATTGCGGGAGCTTGGGCAGACAAAGATGCCCATGTTTTTCTGTGTCTTTTCCATGGTGGTGAGCCTTGTCCTGAATTATGTGCTGATCTTCGGCTTTGTGGGGATCCCTGCCATGGGCTGTTACGGGGCCGCCGCCGCGACGCTGGTCGCGCGATTCATCGAGCTGGCCGGCGTGGCGGGCTGGACGCATCTCAACGCACACAGGCTCCCCTTCATACAGGGCGCGTATCGCTCACTGCATATCCCCGGCTGGCTCGCCCTGCGAATTGCGAAAAAAAGCGCGCCGTTCGCGCTCAACCAGCTACTCTGGTCCATGGGCGTTGCCGCGCAGACGCAGTGCTACTCTGTCCGCGGGCTGTATGTTGTCAGCGCAAACAACATTGTAAGCGCGCTTTCCAGCCTGATTATTGTTGTGGCGAACGCCGTCGGCAACACGGCACGAATCGTCATCGGACATATGATGGGCCGGTCGGAAGCGCCGGACAAAATCCGTTCCGTTTACCAGAAATTCATCGGTCTTGGCTTTGTGTCGAGCTTTGCGGTCGCACTGCTTTATGCGCTGGCGGGACGATATTTCCCTCTAATCTACAACACGACCGACGAAGTGCGGCAACTGGCTTCTTCCTTTATCCTCATCAGTGCACTGATCCTGCCGTTCACCTCTTACCTGACGGTCGTTTCTGGCGTGCTCCATACAGGCGGCAACGCCAATCTGAATTTGATTTTCGACACCGTGTTCATCTGGCTGGCATGCGTTGCACCCGCTAGTTGTCTCGTCCATTTCACGGGGCTGGGTATTCTGTGGATTTATGGGTTCTGTCAGGCCACGGAAATCCTGAAAACCTTTTTGGGCATACTGCTCATCAAAAAGGGCCGCTGGATCCAAAACGTCGTGGACCACGCCTGAGACGCGGGACGCGCAAAACAAGCTGAAAATAGAAGGATCGAAGGAGGAACCCCCATGCCTTTTGCCGACACCACTCAAATGCTCCACGCCGCACAGGCGGGCGGCTATGCCGTCGGCGCGTTCAATGCGGAAAACATGGAGATGGCACAGGCCATCGTGCTGGCTGCTCAGGAGGCGCGCGCGCCGGTAATCCTGCAGACAACGCCCTCGACGCTCCGGTACGCAGACCCACAGCTATATTGGAGTAATGTTCAGGCGCTTGCGCAGCGCGCCAGTGTGCCGGTGGCGCTGCATCTGGATCATGGGAACAGCTTTGAATTATGCGCACAGGCGCTGCGCGCGGGGTATACCAGCGTGATGATCGACGGAAGTACGCTGCCTCTGGTGCAGAATATCGCATTGACGCGCGAGGTGGTGCGGATGTGCGCCGCGAACGGCGTTCCCGTGGAGGGTGAGCTGGGCCGTGTCGGTGGCAAGGAGGACGACCTCGAGTGCTCGGAAACTGGCTACACCGACCCGGACGAGGCCGAGCGTTTTGAGGTGGAAACGGGGGTTTCCAGCCTTGCCGTGGGCGTAGGCACGGCACATGGCGTTTATGCCGTCCCGCCGGTGCTCAACATTGAGCTGATCGATCGCATCCGGCAGCGGTTGCGCATCCCGTTGGTGCTGCATGGAGCATCCGGTCTGGAGGAGAAAGTCATCCGGGAATGCGTCCGTCAGGGGATCTGCAAGGTGAATTTTGCCACCGAGCTCCGCGCCGCGTACACCCTTGCGGTGCGCCGGATGTTGGCAGAAAACCCGGACATAATCGATCCGAAAATTTATGGCCGTGCAGGACGCGATGCGGTAAAAGAACGAGTGCTCCATCGCATCCGTGTCTGCGGCTGCGCCGGGCGGGCCTAATGCGCTCCCCGCGGGCACAGCGCGGCGCACCTCAAACAACGAGCTGCCGGAAAGCCGTTTCGTCAGAAGCCCGGCAACGACTCCGCCGCGATTCACAAAAGCATGCACCTCTCCCCGGGTGCACACTTTTGGAAGCTGCTCCGCTTTTGCATCATCGGAAAACAGTTTGAAACCAAATCATAAAAAAGCCGCCGCGCAGGAAAAACCTGCACGGCAGCTTTATTGTGCTTACGTTTTTCGGTGGATCAATCCACAAACGCCCGCAGCGGAAGGACGATTTCAAAGGGATTCTCCAGCTCCTGACGGACGGCCCAGCGAACAAGCTTTTCTTTTCCGCGCATCTTCAGGCTCGCCGAAACGCGAATCACCTCACGCTCCGACGCACCCCAGAAACGTTCGGGGATCGGAAGAGCGAAGAGATTTTCGTCTCCCTTGAAGGGCGCGCCCACAGGGAGCTCTTTTTCCGCAGTAGAGCCGTCCGGGAAGTATGCTTTCAGCCGCAGCGCGCCGGGAATCGCGCCGCAGCCATCGTTCAAAAGCTGCAGCACAAGGTCCTGCGTCCAATCCGCGTTTTCCCGGCGCCACGCCATTGCCGGGCGCAGACGATAGCCAACCTGCGCATCCATCTGATCCATCAGATCCTGATAATTGTGTGTGCTCATGACAAAATCCCACGGCGTGAATGCCACCCCGAAGTAATTTGCGCCGTAATCCAGACAATGCTGTACCATTTGGGACGACGTAAACAACAAAGGCGCGGTGCGCGGGATGTGCGCGCGGATCGGCTCCCAGATCATTGCGCCCTTTTTCGCGCCCCGGTGAATCCACCGGTACTCCTCGGTATTCATATGGGCTTGGAAACTGTCGCGCCGCAACCAGACGCCGTTCTGTTCCAGAACTCGGTCGGCAAAGCCGTACTCAGTATAGTGCAGGTTCATGCACGCGGGTGTGGTGGGGAAAGCTTTCAGATGGCTCTCCATCAAAAACTCAGTAACCTCTTCAACGTTGTCCGGTTCCCAGTTGATTTCTTCCTTTTGATCGGGGCGCTGCAGGCTGTAATGATGCGCTTCCCCCCAAAAGCCGTAGCCGGACACGTCCGCGAATTCAAGGCGCGGATCCTTGTCAAACCGTTCGCCCAGCAGGCAATTCAGTTCGTTCCAGTATTGGAGAAATTCCGAGGAGTATTCCGGGAAATATTTCGGGTACCACTCCTGCACGCCAATCGTGCGCCAGTAGGGAATCATTTTCACATGGTCTTTGATGAATTCCGGGACGCTGTCTTTGTAAACAGACGTCACCGAACTGGACATAATCCGGAACGACCATGTTTTATTGTACTTTTCGCACGCTTCCAGCATCCACTCAAATTCCTTGGGCAGAGAAAGCTTGCCTTTTTCCTGCTGGATATCGCGCCATTCGCAGCGATAGTAGAGGTTGTCGCAGTGAGGGGAAGCTGCCATGCGCTCCAAGCTCTTCCGGTCCAGCGGCGTCATCTCATGCGGCACGCTGGGCTGGATCTCCGCCCATGTGTATCCAAACCGCATATGGTCGCTATAAACATAGCCCTGTACGCCCATCCCGGGGTTGGGCACCTTGCCCACGGCCGGGTCGAAATAATCCAAGTGAATTGCGCGTTCTTTTGCCGCCATTGCTCTCCATCCTTTCTCTGTGGGTTTGATTTTACGTTCAGTATAGCATATCCCCGCCGCGCCCATCCACAACCATTTTTGGATGATGCCCCGCAGCGCGCGGCGCGTTTTGCATTTCGTTGTATCTTTCGCAATTATTATTAGAAGCGCTTGCCCGCATTCCTTTTTCTGCGCTATACTTTTTCTGCGTTATAACTATAATTATTCAAAAAATGGAGGGATCGTCTTTATGAATACCGTAATGGGCGTGGATGTCGGGGGAACGAAAATATTGATCGGCATCGTCCGGCCGGACGGGACGATCACTCATGAGCGCCGGTATCCGTCCCAGCGCGGTGCACAGGATGCCGCGATTGCCGCCGTAAAGAGGGCTGTCGCGGCTTACTGGGCGGAAATGGTGGAAACCAAAGTCGTTCCCAAACCGGACGCGATTGGCCTTGGGCTGGTGGGGCAGGTGGATCACCGCCGCGCAGTTTGGCTTTTTTCCATCGCCACGCCGATTCTGGAACCGTGTCCGCTGGGGCAGGAACTTATGCAGCAGTACCAAATCCCCGTAATCGCGGACAATGACGTACACTGCGCCACTCTGGCGGAAATCCAGTTCGGCGCGGGGCGCAGGTTCCGGGATTTCGTTTATTTGAACGTCGGTACTGGCATTGCCGCCGGGCTTGTCAGTGACGGGCGGCTGATCCGCGGGCATCAAAACAACGCCGGGGAAGTCGGGCATATCGTCGCCAACATTGACGTGCCGTGCAAATGCGGGCGCACGGGCTGCATCGAAACCTATGCTTCCGGCGGCGGGATGATCCGCCACGCACGCGCGCTGATGGAACAGTACCCCGATTCCGTTCTGGCGCGGTTGGATCGGGAAGGCCGCATGGTTTCCTCGACAATCGTTCAGGCGGCACACGAGGGCGACGTGCTGGCTATCCGCGTTGCAGACCTGATGATGAAGGCGCAACTGTCTATGGTGCAGGACATCATCAATTTCATGGACCCGCAGGCGATCATCTGCGGCGGCGGTGTCTTCCGCGATTCATGGCTGCTCCAAGGCATCATCGACGGACTGACCGGCTGGTTGCCGCCGAACAACCTCGCGTTGCTGGACAACATCACGGTTTCCCAGTTGGACCCGCAGAAAATTGGGCTAATCGGCGCGGCGCTTTCCGCTTACCAGGCGTCCGTGTAATCGCGCTTCCCATTTGGTGATTTTATCACGGAAGAACGTGTGATTATGGGGGAGAATAACATCACCGAATAAAATCGGCGCGGCGGAATCAGGAAGCGGAGAGCCAGTGGGGCCCGTGTTCACATAGACAAGGCGCGGTGGGCTTCCGGTTCCGGCGCCTGCAAACCGGGGCAGCGGGAATGGGAGCAAACGAGCATTCTCCCGGCCGCTGGAACAAAGAGAGGACTGCGAAACATCTGTGAAACAGATCGATCAAAATGATTTTGAACAGGAAGCCGTGCGCTCCGAGCAAACCGTACTGCTGGATTTCTGAGCACCTTGGTATGGAACGTGCCGGATGGCGAGGCCAGTTCTAGAGGAAATCGTCGCTGAGCGGCCCGACCTCAAGGTTAGCAAAATCAACATCGACGAGGGGGCCGAGCTGGCCGGGTGTTTCGGCATGATGAGCATTCCCATGCTCACTGTAATGAAAAACGGAAAAATCGTGAATCAAGCGGTGAGCACGCGCACTCCGGGGAGGATTTGCTCGAGGCCGCACCGAGGGTCTTCGGAATCTCCCCGTCGATGAACTGCTCGAGCGGCTGAGGGAAACCGAGACGGACAAACTTGTCTATGTGATGTGCCGAGCCGGTCTGCGCAGCTGTATCGCGTGCCGCATTCTGCCGGGTAGCGGGTACGATGCCTACAACTTCTCCAGCGGTTTCCGATATTATGGCTCGGTGTCTGGCCAAATTCGGACAAGTGTGCGGCTGTATTTTTCATAAAGCGGGCGCGCTACAGCGAGCACCGATCCTGCCGGGTTCTATCTTTCCAGCGTCCCGGTGTTACAGCTTTCTGGAACTCTTTCGGCGAATTCCGGCACAGCTCCTCCAGCATCGTCCCGTATGTATCCCTGTCAATATTCAAAAGAGAAAACAGAGGAAGCGGATACACATGCTTCAAAGCCCTGTTCAACTGGCGCTGCACGGCAGCGGCCAGCGTGGGGCTTTTTTCTTTGTCCCGGGCGAAAAGGGAGTCCCGCACGAAGGAAAAAGCTTGACGGGGCCACCATACGGATACAAAGTGAAATATGCTGTACGACAGCCCCACTACAACTTTGGATTTCAGAGAGTATAGTCTTTGTGAATCTAAGCGAGCGAATAGACTTATGACGCAGGTGGGTAAGGTTAGTTCCACTGGAGGAAGTTTAGAATTCGATTGCTTGCATTTCGTCACAGCGCGAACATTGAAAAGCCGTGAATCATCGTAGGCAGCGAAAACGCCTTGCCACCAGCCAGAATGATTTCTTCATTTCAATAAATATCCCCCGGCCGGTGGTTTTTCAAAAAAAAGAGGGAGGGCCGCAAGGGCCCTCCCAAAGTGTAATATCTGCAATGTTTCAATAAATCAGCCTGCCAGGCACTCAACCAGCGGATCGCCATATGTACCTTTGTACGGCGCATCCAAGCTTATTGTTTGTGGACGTCGGTTCTGCTTGCGTCTCTCGGTGTTGACGGCAGATTTCATGGCGGACACAGCCAATGTGGTAAAACTGTATCGCTGCAGTTCCGGAAGAGTGAACCAACGCTTGACCGTCAAAAGATAGCGTAAGACAACAACATCAAACCAGTCGTCGGCCGGTAATTTTTTCTCGTTGAGGAACCACCAGACAATTGAGAGATGTTCCTCTGAAAAATCGGCTTCCTCCGTTGTGAGTTTCCGTTCACGCAGAGCTTTGAGTTTCTCAAAGGAAAGCACTACCTGATCTGCCTTTGTACCGGTTATGCTGTTTGTATGATTCATATGATTGATGTTCCGTTCCATATTATTTCCTCCTTGCGCCGCTGTTATGCGGCATATTTTGTCAATGTTTGTTCATCAATCTCGCAAATTGGGTATGACGTGTATCCCAATGTAATGGTGGTGAGCTTTTTCTTGACGAGTCCGATGCGCTGCATCTGTTTTGTCAGTTTATAGTCGGGGCCTGTAATATCCTTGATTGCGGCACAGTGGTTTTTCATCGGCCCGAGATTTATGGTAAGAGGGATAACCGGCAGGACTCCGAGGGTCGTTCGCCGGCAGATTGTGATTGCCAGTGCGCCGCTGTTTTTGTAATATCCTGTTTTAAAACAGCATTGGGAGATGTACATTCCGTTTAAGTTCAGCGGAAATGATTTCTTCAATCGCAGCCACCCTTTCAGGCGCAGGGACGCAGAGGCTTCAAATGTGCGTGATCAATACGCACCTGCAGCTCACGTGCAAATCCCTGCAATGTATTGAATTCTCCGTCCACTTCGGAAATTTGGCGCTGGAAAAGGTCTTCATAGCGCCTGCGTTTCTTACCAAGCTCACGAATTTTTGATACCCAGCGTGCCATGATAGCCGGACTTTCGCATCCGGTATTGATCAGATGGCTGGCCCGTTCCTGATATGTCTCGATTTCTTTTTTGAGCGCGACATAAAATTCATGCGACATTTTTTCACGTTGACGCTCATTGTCCACGACATACATACTGTTCACATCCACCTGATTTTCGCTCAGAGCATGTTCGTTCATCGTTTCCAGAAAGTCCTCAAAAATATCGATTTTTGCCATGTGCTGCCGCGGGACAAAATACATACCGCCGCGCGACTGTACTTTGACGGCCTCCATGTCATCCAGCATTTTGCCGAGCACGGTATCCATCTGCCTGCGGTTGACGCAGCGGCGGTACAACTGAAAGCTTTCCTGAACCTGGTCAAAATACGGCAAGGCATCCGCAATCGGATTGTAAGCTGCGTCCTCCAGCGTGATGATTTCGCTATCTTTATCCAAAACGATATTGGCAAGTTTGGTATATAGATTGGTGGTGGAGTCCACCGCTTCCAAGATCAATTCTCGGCTGATGGTATGACGGCGCTGCCGGTTGTCACGGCAGTACACCTTATAGATTTGCGTGCCGCGTACCAGCCGGTCATGCAGATCGCCCGTGGCACTGCGGAAAGCATCGGCAGGGGTACTGCGGAAATTGGTCGGCGCAGAAAACTGACAGGCCGCCCGCAGCCGCTCAAATTCTTCCCGGTCGATCATGATACCGCCGAGACCGTAAAAAACGATTTTCCCAAGAACACCTTCGCCATCGCTGGCTGTGGTCATGATTTCGCTGAGATTGACCGTGTTGTTCGCAATACTCATAAAATTCTCCTTCTTTGTTAAGCCGCAAGCGAAAGCCGGCGGCTGTGCAGTTTGTAATCGTCGATCCCGTTATAAGCGGGGTTCCACATTTGCTGGATATAGGGGATGCCCAGAGGTTTGAGCGTATCCTGCATCCGCCGCAGTGCTGCGGAATACTGTTCCTGCCGGATCTGATCCATGTCATATTCTCCTAAAAGGCGCTCCACAGAAAGTGAACGGATGGCCGAGGGAAGGTACTTGATTGCATTGACCCCAGGTGCGCATAAGTAAAGCGCTCCATTGGACAGACAGCTCGCGGTATCGCCCTTGAGCGCCCCCTCTGTGATGGAAGCGGTTGTGCTGTGGACATTGCCCGTGATATGGATCCACCCGTGCGCTCTTGTTCCACATGGATAGAGCGGACTGCCGTCTTCCCGGTATTTGTCCGGGTTACTGGACACCCATACATAACAGCGTTTTCCACCAATCTCCGCACGGCGCTGCAGCCCTTGGATATACCCTTTGGCAGTACAATACGGGATAAGCAGTCCGCTGTTTCCGGACAGGCGCCAATCACCGTTTTCACTGCGGTAGAATCCGGGAACACCATGGAGATCATGGGTGCGCGACAGCGTCTGTGCAAGTTCGCTGCGGGGTTCCACCCTGGCCGGCATGGAGCGGTACATATTCTGCTCGATGGAGTCCAGCGTAAGGCCGCGGCCGAGCAAGTCCAGAAAGTCATGCTCTGACAATGACAGCAGCGCCAGCAGGTCGTAGTAGACATCGTGCCGCTGTTCCAGCGGGGCCATATATTCCTGCCTTGGCTCCTTGGGTGCTGCCTGCGGGAACATCTGGAGATTGCTCTTTTCCAGTTCTTCAAATGCTTCTTTATTGGAAATCCCGCGAATTTTGGCATACAGCGATACGCTGTTTCCGTGTTCTCCGCACCGCTGGCAGAAGAACCTGTTTTTTTCGGTGTTCAGATAAAGGTGCGGGTTCTTCGTCCGTCCCAGGCAGAAAGGGCAGAACGCCTTGACTTCATACCGTCCTGCCTGTCCATCGGCGATGCGGACGCCCGCACGGCGCGCAGCATCGAGAATCGGGACGGTTTTGTATTCCGGAGTCATCCGCTCACCCGGCCTTGGGCAGGTTCATTGGTGTATTTTTCGCTTGCACTTTAAGCGGCTGATCCGCCACTTTTTTGGAAATCAGTGCCTGACCGGAGGGGCGCGGAATATGGTCGATGCTCTCCGAGTCATCAATGAATACCGGATAGCAGCGCCCTGTCAGACGCTTCAGCAACTCCACAACTTCCAAACCTGCCAGAATCTTTTCCGAGCGGGAAAGACACTGGTAGCTCGTTCCCCGGTAACGGAATTTCCAGGCCGGCACAAGCTCACCTGTTTTTTTCACCACATCATAGAGCTGGAATTCCACGTTCGGCGTGTGAAGCGCTTTGAAAAGCAGTCCATTTCGTACAGACGCATAATCCACTACAGCGGAAATCCGCGCATTCACATCGTTGAGCTGGCTTTGGAGGATGTCGCGCTGTGAAGCGACATTTTGATTGGGCGTATTGCTTTCTTGGGAGAGCTGCTCCTGTACGGCGGCTTTGGCTGTAACCTCCTTTCTTAGCTCGGAAAGCCTTTCTTCTTCTGCCGACGTCAGATTTCCGCAGGAGAGCAATACGTCAATTGTCTGGCGGCGTGAACTGATCTTTTCCAGCTCCGCCGTATAGTCCGCCTGCTCCTGTGCGACCTTCTGTGCTGCTTTTTCTTCTTCTCTGTAAAGCTGCTCAACCTCTTTTTGAATCTCGGCTATATCGCTGTTTTTCCAATCCTCAAAGGTCCTGCGGCTTTGTGTTTCCAGCGCAAGAAGCTCCTGCTGCTTGAGTTTTATTCCGCCGCCCTGTTCCTTGCACTCTGCGAGAGCGCTTTTCAAGCCTACTTCACAATCGAGAATTTCGTCCTCTTTCACCGGTCTACGGCACTGCGGGCAGATGATGCCGGGCTTGAGCGCGGTCAGAAAAACCGCCATCTGGTGATATCGGCTCCTCATAGAGGCCAGCGCTTTCTCTTGTACTGCAATCTCTTGTGCGAATTTGCTCTCGAAAGTTCTTCTCTCGGCTTCCGATAGCCTTGTGCAAAGCTCCATTTCCCGGATTCGATAGGCGGCTGGATCAAATGCCAAAGGCTTTTCATTGAGCATCTCATCGTACCGCATGGTCAAGGAAGCGAGTTCCAGGCGCAGTGCGCCTTCATCAATACCGGTTTTCTGTTTGGCTTCCAGCCCGACAATCTGCTCTGAAAGAGCTTTGATTTCCATCTGAAGCGCCTGGATACGGTCTTGACACTCCTGATTTTGCTGTGCCAGCAGGTCGGATTGGCCATCCAGCGCCAGCATGGCGTCCGCAATCTCACGCTGTTTTGCGCGCAGATTGGACAGAGCCGCCTCTGGAGACAGGAAAGAGTAGCCCTTCAGCGCTTTCTGCGAGTCCCCGTTCAGCCTTTGAAGGACTTCCTCCTGTGAAACAGGAGGAAGGTTTCGCTCCAGAAGCCCCCGGCCTTTTTCCGCTAAAATCTCAACAAAATAAAGCGGATTGACGAGCGAAAGAAATTCATCCGCATCGCCAAACATGGCATTGAGGTCCTTTTGACGTATGGCGCTGCCATCCAGCGCCGCATCCACTTTGTCATTGATGCGCTGCCGGGAAAGGACATGACGGATTCCCGAGGCATCCACATATTCGAGTTCTACAGCAACGCGCTTTTTCCGCTCCTTATCGTTGTAAAAGCGGTCGAGCAGATGTCCGCCGAAAAAGCCCTGCCCAATCATGACCCAGGCGATCGCGTCCGCGATGGTCGTTTTGCCGGTATGGTTCCCGCCGCTGATCATCGTCAGATCGCCAAAGTGATACTCGGTTTCTTCCACATGTGATTTGAAGCGCGAAATTTTTAAGCGTGTGATCTTGAAATAAGCGACCTTATCCACTTGGCTGCCTCCCTTGTATCAGTTTACGCAGCGGATGCCACGCGGTAGCTTTCCAGTGTGTTGAACCGCCGGTTTGGATCATCTTTGCCCGGACGCTGGATGACTCTGAGATTGGTCAGTACGGTGCCGGCGCGCAGTGCCTCATCCGGTTTGTCACAGAAGACCGTAAATACGTCTCCGTTTTCACACTCGATGTCCATGATTGTCATGACGCCGCTCTTAAAGCGGTGCGGGACAGCTTTTCGAATCGTGTAGCGTGGCGTATCGGCAATGCTGATTTTGGGCTTTGCGGAACCGTTGGCCGTCGTCCCATTACCGGATGCGGCATTGCATTGTGAAGAGGTCTCGGACCTTTGCCGCTCCTGCTGCGAAGGCTTGGAACGACTTCCCGGCATAGGCTCTTTAAGTTTTGCAACGAAATCGTCGTGGAACTGATTCAGCCCCGGCATCTCCTTTTTGGCAATGACGGCTGTTTTTCCAAAGAACTCCACATCGACCCACGGTGTTCCCAGCTTGTATAGATAGCGGCCGATGCCCCACTGTGAAGCGGCCCGCTTCATGGCGTCCGAAAGGCCGCCCTTGACCGGTTCGTAATCCGTATTTTCTGCACCGTCCGTTTTTTCCAGCCACTCGTGCCGGTCGTCATCAAAAATTTGGATGGTGCACAGTTGGGAGGGGAGCGGGTTGCCGTCGCGGTCCGTGACGGTATGCCACTGGCGGAAGACGGGTTTCCAGTTCTGTGCCCCGACAACGGCATCCAGCCGGTTTTGAATCGCACGGGCGGTAACGTATGCGACCGCAAGGCCACGGGACTTGTCTTTGCTCACTGTCTGGATCTTCCACTCCACATCCTCGTGAGAGAAACGCTCCGAAAGCTCTTGGTGAATTTGTTCCCAGGATTTTTTCATAAAACATTCGCCTCCTTTACCTGTGTTGGGGAGTTATAAAGTCGGCAAGCCTCCTGCCGTCTGGAATCAGGATATCGGATTCATAATAGCCCGGTGTTTTGTCTTTCAGATGCTCCAGAAGCTGGCGCATGGAATAGCCTGGCTTGTTGTATGTGGAATCAAACCAATCGTCATTGTTTGGCAGTTCCAGAAGGAAACGCGGCAGGCTGCTCAGACCGTGCTGAGATGAGACCTTGGGCAGTATGTTGCTGCCAACGCAAAGCCGGCCGTTCGTAACACAAACGTTTGAGAATGGATAATAAAACATCCGTGACTCCGGGCGGAGCCTTCCTCGTTCGGCGACGCCGATCCGCACCGACTGCACCCGCTGTCCCTCAAAAAATGAAAACTGGAAAATCAGATGGGGCAGTGGGAAATGTTCATAGCGCGTATTGAAATAAGTAATGTCGGCATATTCATCTGAAGATTCCACGGTCATCGTGATTTGGTGATTTGAGCTTTCGCAATAGCTGATCGTCCCCGGCGGCAGGAGACCGGAACATGCTGTCGGCGCCGGAGCGGATTCCTGAATTGCCTTGACAAAAGCGGAAAACTCTATTGTTTTTCTTCCAACCTGCGGCCCATCCATCCATGAGCAATCCACATAGGGACTTTTTGGGGATAGCGTAAAGGTAACTCGATCGCCAGTCATGCAGCTTCCTCCCGTGTTGTCACATCCGAATCCGTTCGCCGCGTCATAGCAAGGGCGTTTTTCAACCGGGCCGCCTCGGCCCGATAGAAACGCATGACGCCGATCATCGCCATATTAAAATCTTCGAATTCGTAAAAATCTCCCGTAAAGCGGACGACGATACCGCTGGCATATTCGCGGTTTACTTTCGTCTGCAGCGTATAATCAAATGTATAAGAATTGTACAGCTGCGAATAGACAAACCGCTTTGCCCGCGCGAAAAATGGTTCTTCGTGCAATTTCACACGAAGCAGCTTTGCATGAACACGGCAAAGTCTGTAAAACTCCATCATGTGCTTGCTGGAATAATAGCAGCCATAGGTAAAGCATTCACTGTTGTCCCCGTAGTCATGTGGACTTATAAGATCACAGTAACACGCCAGCGCGCTTTCGGCTGCTTCATAGGTATCGTCCATGCTGCACTCCAGATGGCGCATAGAGTTCACATTTTCCGGGGCGACCTCATATGCCAGGTATGCAAACTGCAGGCACGTGATGCTGTACGGCAACTCATCTAACGTATTTTCTTCAATTTCAAACATTGGTTTCACCTGCTTACAAAAACGGCACAAGAGCTTTCGCAGCGCTGGGAACCGATATGGCTTTCTCAACGGTACGTTGTATCCTCTGAAGCATATCTGCCAGCTGCTCCGCACCGTCTTGAAGATCGTCAATATCGCTTTCATCAAATTGAGAGAAATCCAGATTGCCGATGGAAACGGACTTTCCCCGTAAAAGCGGAATGAGAAAATGGTCACGCAGATGCGGACTGATATCGGTAAAAAAGTCTTCTGCCTCGCAGGATGCAAGCGCATTGACGTTTTTTTGCAAAATAGAATAATCAAGTTCTGACTTCATACAATCACGCTCCAAAAGACACGGCATTCAAGACAGGCTTTTAATCCCGTGCGGTGTTAAGATGTTGATTCTAAGATGATTGCTTTTTTTGTTGTGCTGATACATCATTTGTGAAGCATTCGGATCCTGCTGCGGCGCTGAAGTTACTGTGATCGTTTCCTCCGGCTGCATATAACCCTTGATCACATGCGGCGCCTCGCCTCCGGCATAGCCATTGACCATGCCGGAACCGGCGATCAGACCGACCTGCCCTACCTTGAGCGGCAGAAGAGGCTGCTTGTCCATCCGGTCTAACACATTCTCTTCCCGGTACAGTTTTTTGCACAGCGCAGAGGACTCCAGCTGTCTGGCCAATTCCACTTCGTTGAAAACAGAACCATAAAATATCTGGACTTTCGCTGTGGCCGGAGGCAGTGCATAGCTTTCAGGGGGGAGTTCATCAAGTGTAGGGATTTGCTCCAATATTTCCACACGGCTCAAAAAGGCAGGAGCCAGCCTGGAACCATCTTTCCTGGGAATCCGGCATCCCAGCACGGCAATCTGATGAAACTTTGTGAACTCTTTGCCACAAAAGCGGTACACGGACAGTTTTTCGAAGTTATCACACAGTACACGAGCGATATCCGGAGTCAGGCGGTAATATGGAATGATGTAAATCAAAACTCCATGTTCCGCTAAATGTGGTATCGTCTCAATGAGAAAACGGCGTTCCTCCCGGGTCCGCGTACCATTGGCGCCTATCGTTGAAAGATATGGCGGATTCAGGTAAAGCAGTTGGAACGCATTATGACTGATACGGGAATAAAAATAGCTACCCATCGCCACGCGCTCCAGATGCTCACAGGCTTGGCGTGCTCTGGAATCGTCCAGTTCTACGCCAAACGTATGGCAGTTTTGCCCTTGGGCAATCCGTTCCAGCGCAAGGCCTTCACCGCAGCAGGGATCAAGCAGATTTATCTTAGAATTCTCGGGAAATACCAGTGCTTGCGATAAATATGCCACATGTGCCGGATCTGTGGGATAATACCCAATCTTGGCAAGATTCGCCAGATGGCCCAACGCGGCGGAAAGGCTGTCATCTTTGATTGGAAGCAGGTCGGCAAACTTTAAAACGCTGGTCAGCATTGGCGTATAATCCGGCGCCATAATTGGAAAATGGCGGACGGAGCAGACCAGTTTTTGCGATGCTGACGCCAACTCTTCCTGGCCGATTTCCAGAAGAGAAAGTCTGCTGCTATTCAAAAGGCTGCAGAGCTTTTCTTTTCCGCGCACGATGGAATCATGAACGGGGCGGGCTGTTTCCATCCCTTTTTCCCGAAGCATTTTATCCAGTCTGCGGCGAAGCTTTGCAAGCTCGGCAGCCGTGGATCGCAGCCCTGATTGTGCATTGAGCAAACAGCGCAGGGAATAATGGGTTTCCAACTCCATTGGCGGCACCTCACGCCGCTTTCGGCTGGGATTTTTCTTCGCTGCCCGGTAAGACCGAACTGGAAACACATTTCACTGCCGGCATTTCAGAGCCGTCCGCACAGGGTGCATAGACTCCATGCGCCTCCCGTTCCCGAATCATTGTCTCCAGTTGGTTCAAGTGATGCTCCATTTTGTGGATCAACTGATCCAGCACTTCGTCTGTCTGTTCTGTCTGTTTTTCAATGGCCCGGGCATCCGTCTCCTGGATGGCCGCTTTCTTGGTATGCCTCTGTTTTTCCAGACGCTTTCCTCTGGCGCGGATGTGAGACAGGAAACGATGCCAACAGACCGTCCTGCGAAACCTGCGCAGCGAGTAATCCCGCTGAGGAACGATCACGCAGTCCTGAAGGTTCCCATTTTCGCATCCCAGCAGTGGTGTGGCCACACAGGGCGCGACCAGATACTTTGCAACAAGCGAAATAAGGCACCAAATGCGTTTGGAAATATGAACGCTTTCTGCATAGACGCGGCGTGAAATCACTTCTCGTGCTTTTAAACGCCCTTCGCATGTAACGGACGACAGGCGGAGCTTGTCCACTTCCATGTCGCCGACCTGCACGCTGCCTTTGCCGCGGCAGATTACGGCAGATATCTTTCCCTCGACAATGAGGCTTCCGTCCACAATGAGTTTGTCGACGCGCAGTGTTTCAAAGCGTACGGTCTGGCCATAAGGCACATACAACCGCTCGATCAGGCAGATTCCTTTTTCCATGTTATGCAGTTCTCCTTTGTCTTTTTTTATTGCTCTCCGCCCGCACATTGATGCTGGCGGCTGAAAATACGGCGTAGCGGGTCGTTAATTTGCCCCGTGCAACGATGTTGTATACAAAGTCTGTCACCACGGTCGCCGCCATGATGTTTGCGGTAATACTCTGAGGCGCGGAAACCGCAGCCTCCGCGCAAGACAGTTCGCTGGGAAAATTATCGGTTTCCTCTAGCATATCCGGGTACAGCTTGCAGACTGGCTTGTAAATCGTGCGTCTGTTGCAGCGGATACCGCATACGACCTGCCCGGAAAATTCATCGTTCCCACTGTCGATGTAGACCAGATGTGAAGACCTTTCGAATACCCTGTGGCACATCTGCCTGGATTTGTTGTTGTCCACGCACCCGATCAGAATGCTCAATTCCGGCACCCGTTTTCCATCCAGCCAAATGTCGCCGGGTTGGACCATCCGATACAGATCTTCATCTTTTTCGAGGAATGCGGGGTGGTAGAGAGTCTCCATCCCAAACGCCTCGGAGTAGCGTGTCGCAGGACTTTAGCTTTGTTTTCGCCAAGATCGGCAGCGCAGAAATTCTGGCGCACGAGATTTTTGGCCTCTACAAGATCACCGTCTACAATATTGATTCTTACCGGTCTGTTCAACGTATGCATCAGACGGTAAAGATGCGGCGCCACATAGCCTCCGGTTCCTCCTGCTCCGAGGAGAAGGATTTTGACCGGACGGCACAAACTGAAGTTCATAATGCATTTCCTTTCCTGTTGGCGGTGAATGAAGGAGCGACCGAAGCTGTCCAGTATTCTGGAAACTCTGCCGGACTCACCTCGACCACATCTTTCAGTGGGATTTCCATAAATTTTCCGCCGTTGGAAATCCGCGCGCGGATCTCCGGGGATGGTCTTTGCAAACGGCCGACTACGATGTAGAGCCTGGTCGCCAATTCATCGCGGTTATCCTGCTCACTGAAAAACGCCGGCATGATGTTGTGGGAGTGAACGTCCGCGTAGTAATAGAAGCGTTCCTCGTCTAATTGTCCCGGCTGTTCTTCGGGCACGCGGATTTCTACACCGGAAACGTGCTGATAGGGGACAACGACTAAAAAACGCTTTTTGAGTGAATCCCAATAAATCTGTACCATAACTTCCAGCGGATGCTCCTGTTCCGTGTAGTACCGGAAAAAAGCAAGGATCCGCTTGAAAAGCTCATAGGGGGATGCGCGGCAGGGCCGGCTGAAAGCCGGCCCTTACCTCGCTCAGTTCATGAATGTGATTCGTGGGGGTTACAAAAACCCCAAGCTTGTTTTTTCGCATCTCGTACATTTGGCCGTCGCGGGCAGGGAAACAGACAAATGGGTTTCGATGATTGCGCCGCATCTTCCGGGGATAAGAGAATCGCCTTGTAGGCGGCGATACCTTTTGACTTTCCCGCTACTGTGGGTTTGACAAAACAGCGTGGACGCTTGTCCTTGGCTTTTTTAAGTCCCTTCCAGAAACTCTTTGGACAGCTCGATTTCCTCTTTGACCTGCGCAATCTTTTGCTTTGCCGGAGACGAAATAGGCTTTGTCACCCGGCCGTATTGCACAGTCCAGGACACGCGTTTGCTGTCTTCAAGCTCCAGAAAGTCAGGCTCCTTTTCCGCGCGCAGCTGCTCAAAGGTCATGTCCCCATCGGAGATATCTTCTTCGCACGAACCGTACTTGAACACAGGGCGGGAAGTTCCATCAGTGTCCGTGCGTCCTGCTGTGCGGCAGTTGCTTCGGTCTGATCTGCCAGAGAGGCCATCATATTAAGCGTGGGTGCCTTTTCAGAACTCGCTTGATGGAGCGCAGCGTCTTGACAGTCCGCTATATCTGCGGCGTTGCCATCAGTTTTGGCAGCCTGTGCCTCTGTATTTGCTAAGCTTTCCACACACGCTTGGAGAGGCGGATCAGAGATGGGCTGCTGTCCCGGATCATCAGTACAACCGGCTTCAGAAGCCTTTTGCGCAGCGGCTTCCGGATGCTGCATAGGCTGATGCCCTGCGTTAGGCATACCGGGAACGGGAGGTGGCACGGGGTCCACAGGCTCGTTCTCGAACGGATCCTCAAAGTCCCCGCCGAGCATTTCAAAGTCCAGATCGTCGAATAAATCACTCATACAAAGTCCTCCTTATCGGATGGTAAATAAAAAAGCCATACCGGCACCCTAACAGGGCATCAGTATGGCTTGCGGTTCTAAAAGGCATAGTTGTACTCAGACAGGCGCAGAACGGCGCATCCGTCTCTGCGAAACTCCTACCTGAAAATAACTCTTACCTTAAAGAATAAATCTATTGTACACCAAAATTTTCTGGTTGTGCATTTACAAAATTTGTTTCTTTTATTTTTTTGCAGAACTGGCGGAAACGACGCCATATACAAACATATCGAATCTCATAGCTTTCTGAAAGCGGTTTGCTGTTGTATGAGAAATTCCTGGGTATTGTACAACAAACACAAAAGGACGGGAATCTTGGTGCGAAGGGTACGCTGTAGCCACGGCAGGAAAGAATGTGATAAAAATCGCGGGGTACATCAAACACCAATCGAACAAAGGCCGGGTGGGAGAGCATCTGACGATATTGAAATAGGCCCGTTTACGGATGGCAAGTAATAAAACTTTTACGACTGGCGAATCGTATTTGCTTGATCTGGCGCGCTTGCTAATAATATAGGGCTATGCCCGCATGTGAAAAAACACCGGCTGGGGGGATTTATTGCGATCACAACTTTCTAGGGTCTGCAGGTCCCCTCCCGATACTGCATGGGCGTACAGCCGGCCACCTCGTTGAAAACACGGCTGAAATAATTGCGCGTGCCGAAACAAAGCCGGTCACTGATCTCCTGCACGCTCAACTCTGTGCTGCACAGCAGTATCTTGGCCCGTTCCACCTTGGCAAACTTCATGTAATCGCTCACAGAAAGGCCGGTCTCCTCCTTGAATTTGTGGGTCAGGTAATATTCCGTGTATCCCACCAAGGCGGCCAGATCCCGCGCGCGAATCTTCTGACCCAAATGCATCTCGATATGATCCACGCATTTCTGCACCTGGGGTGATAATTTGGGGTTGGTGCGGCACTTGTGCACCCGCCGCACAAAATCGTCGTACATCAACGTGGAGACAGAGGCCAGGTCGGAATATTCCGTGGCGCGCTCCGCACTTTGAATGTAAGAGTCGCCCAGGGAATAGGCCTCCTCGGGGGAAAGGCCGCCCTCGATGGCCGCCCGGCACACAATGGAGGTGAACACCGTGATGGAGGTTTTGGCCTGGCGCAGCGGGTCTCGCCCCTGTACGGGCACGCCGTTGCTGATCAGCATCGAGGCGTTCAGCGCGCTTTTGTAATTCAAATCTCCGGTGCGCACCATCTGCAGCATGGCCTGTTCGGCCATCCAAACCTTGTGACGGTCCCGGTGGGCCGGGGCGCCGCCGGGCGCTTCGGTGGCGCCGGGCTGGAAATTCAGGCTGCTGGCGTCCAATTTCTCCCCGGTCAGGCAGTAGTGCAGCATCAACAGATAGCGGGAAAAAACAATGTTCTGCGCCACGGGGATTCCCGGCAGGGCGTTCAGAAATTGGTGCTTCCACGCCAGACTAATCTCCAGCCTCTCGTAATAGGTAAACCCGCGCTCCACATCCTTCATGGACACGTCGTAGAAAAACGCTGGTCCGATGGCGTAAGCGCGCAGAAGCTTCCCGTTTTCCCGCAGGAAGTCCACGCCCCAGATCAGCCCCATGGCCGTGCCCAGCACTGCGGGCGGCCCTCCCGCGCGGCCCAGTGTCAGCATCTTTTCCTTACAGCCAAAATTCGCAAAAGCCGTAGCCAGCAGCGCCTCGTCCGGGCAGTTGGAGGACAGCAGCTGCCCTTCGCCGTCGTAGCACCAGGTATAAAGGGTGCTGCCGCAGCCGATCAATTCCTGGAACAATGCAAGCTTTTCGGTCATTTCCATGGACGGCGCCGCCTTTCTCGATGCAGATTATCTTTATCATAATATAAAAAACGCGAATTTGCGAGGGGGAAAGCGGAAAAGTGAAAAAATCCCCCTGATTTTTCTTTACAGACGGTTTTTCGTCTGAGAACCAGCGGTCCAATCAAAACTGTCGTATGGCAGAACGGGAAATAAAAGCAGGGGCTGTTGCAAAATAAAAACGAGGCAGCAATTTACACAAAGAGAGCCTTGTAAAACAGAAAAGCAGGGCCCTTTATGGTTTATAATTACCATAAAGGGTTCCAGCTTTTGCATATTATTTTTTCCGGGCAGCGATTTTGTAACGGCCCCTTTGCCGGCTGCGCGCGGCTACACAGCATAGTACAGAAACTCTGGTAAAATCAACAGCCTGCGGGCACACCGGTTCTCTAGCCCGTCGGTAGCCGCCGGAAAGTTTTTCAGGTCATGCCCCGGCGTATCCTCCCAGCACCGCCAGACTCGGTTTCGGGGTGCGGGCCATGGTTTTGCGATCCACGGTGACGAGGCCAAAGTTCATGGCGTAGCCCTTCTGCCACTCGAAGTTATCCAACAGGCTCCAATGAAAATAGCCCTTGACGGGCAGGCCGTCGGCGATACAGCGGCGAACGCCGGCCAGTGCCTGGCCGATAAAAGCCACGCGGCGGGTGTCGTCGGCGGTGGCGATGCCGTTTTCGGTGACAATCAGGTCCCCATGAAAGTCCTCGGCCACCCTGCGGAGAACGTGTTCCAGGGCTTGGGGATAAAATTCGTAGTCCATCTGGGTCAGCTCAGCACCCTGTGGGGCGGGCATCTGGCCCTCCGGGCCGTACAGCGTGCGGGTGTAATTCTGCACGCCGAGGAAATCGTCGCCCTGGATATAAGGCAGATAATGGGTGAACTCCTCCTCCCACGCGGCGGCGGCGAAGGCCTCACCGCCCGGCTGGGGCTGCAGGTCGTGGAGGGAGAGGGTGAGGCCCACCTTGACATGGGGGCAGGCGGCCTTGACAGCTTGCCGCGCGGCGGCGTGGGCGCGCAGGACCAGCAGGTCTCCGGCGGGGGTTCGCTCGCTGACGAACACCTTGGGCTGGGGGTCGCCGAACACGCCGGCGTTCTCGGCGGCGGCAAACTGCATATTCTCCATCATCTTCTGGAAATTCATGCCCACCTGCACGGAGCCTTCGGCGGACTTACCCGCACCGGCAACCTGGGCGGCCTGCTGTGCCATCAGCTGGAAACGCTTGGCGATGGCAGCCAGCTGCAGGCCCATGTTGGCCTCGTTGATGGTGCAGATGTAGTTGAGCTCGCCGCCCAGCTTCCGCGCCACATAGCCGGCGTAGCGCGCGAAGGAATCCACGGTGGCTTCGGCCTCCCAGCCGCCCTTGGCAATGAGCCATTTGGGGCTGGTGAAGTGGTGCAGGGTGACCACCGGCTCCACACCATGAGCCTTACAACAGGCGATGACTCTGCGGTAATGCTCAATTTCGGCGGGCTCGAACCGACCCTCCCGGGGCTCGATGCGCGCCCACTCGACCGAGAAACGGTAGGCATTCAGCCCGGCGTCCGCCAGCAGGCGGATGTCCTCCTCGTACCGATGATAATGGTCGCAGGCGATGCCGCTTGACTCGGTAAAACTGGTGTGGGGCAGCTGCTCCTGCGCCCAATAGTCGGAATGAATGTTGTTACCCTCGACCTGATGAGCGGCGGTGGCCGCTCCGACCAGAAAACCCTTTTCAAATTTGTCCATGATGTTTCTCCTTTTTTACAGATGTCCCGTCCTGTGTTTGTATCATAGCACACCGTGGGAACGGCGTAAGTGCACTTATTCAAAAAAAAGGATATATATTCGTGTCGTGAAGAAAAGTGCGTGAATTTTTACCCTTAACAGCAAAAAAACATCCCGTTGAAGACGAGAGGGAGTGGTATAGTGAGAACAAAAGAACCCCGCGGGGGAACGTTTAGGAGGAAAAGACTATGTTCAAAAAAAAGCCCACCGCCAGTGAGATTGACGGCGTACAGTACCGTCGCGCCAAGACATGGCAAATCGTCCTGTGCGCCTGCAACGCCCTGCTGGGGCTGACGGTCTACTCGCTGATCGGCATGGCCAGCTACTCTGCCAGCATCGGCTACGGTATTGCCACGGCCGCTGTAGGCGTGATTTTGACCGCCACTCGTATTTTCGACGCCATCACCGACCCGCTGGTCGCCTTCCTGTACGACCGGGTGAACACCCGGTTCGGCAAGGTTCGCGTACTGTTAATCGGCGGTTATGTGGTGGAGGCGGTGGCCCTGTGGCTGATGTTCGACGTGCTGTCCAGCAAGGGCTTCGGTATCGTCACTTTCACACTGCTGTATATGCTGTATGTGGTTGGCATGACCGTGAACAACATGACCGTGCAGACGCTGAACCCCATCCTTTCCAATGATCCCCAGCAGCGGCCCACCATCGGCGTGTGGAACACCGTTTTCAACTACGTTGTGCCCATGATTTTTTCAATTGTGCTGAACGTGGTGCTGCTGCCCCTGTGCGGCGGCACATACAACCAGCAGTTCCTCTCCACCGCGGTGCGCCTGGTGATTGTGATCGGCGGCATCGGCACGGTGCTGACCTGCATCGGCATTTCCTCCTTCGACAAGCCTGAAACCTTCCAGAGCATCGGCAAACGTGAGCACTTGAAGGTGAAAGATATGCTGGAGGTGCTGCGGCACAACCGCCCCCTGCAGTGCTACATTGCGGCCAACGCCTCGGATAAAATCGCCCAGCAGGTGGGCAGCCAGTCCATCATTATGACCATGCTGTTCGGCATCATCATCGGCAATATGGGCCTGTCCACGATTTTGACCATGGTTTCCATGCTGCCCTCCATCATTTTTGCCATATTCGGCGCCAAGTACGCCGGCAAGCACGGAAGCAAAAAGGGCATTGTGACCTGGAGCACTGTGTGCATGGTGATTGCCCTGGTAATGATTGCCTACTTTGCGGTGATTGACCCCACCAAGATTGCCGCGATGGGCCCCCTTATGGTGATTTACGTGCTGCTGAACCTGGCTTTCAACGGCGCCAAGATGTGCGTGACCACCAGCGGTACCGCCTTTATGGCGGATGTCATCGACTACGAGCTTTACCGCAGCGGCCAGTTTGTGCCCGCCGTTGTTTCGGGCACTTACAGCCTGCTGGATAAGTTGATCTCCTCTTTTGGCGCGCTGATTGCCACCGGCGCCGTAGCGCTGCTGGGGTACACCACCACCATGCCCCAGCCCGGCGACCCCTGCACCACGCCCCTGTTCTGGATGACGATGGCCCTGTACTTCGGTCTACCCATTCTGGGGTGGATCGTCTCCTTGGTGGCCATGCGCTTCAGCGACCTGGACAAGGCCAAAATGGTGGAGATCCAGAAGGCGATTGCCGAGAAGAAGGCCGCAGCCAAAGCACAGGTCATTGCGGAAAACATGAAGTAAGTACTTTCCCTGGGACCGGAGGGGCCGCGTGCCCTTCCGGCCTTGGAGGTTACAGAAAATAAGGAGTTTTACCCCCATGAGCAACACGATTTTATTGAACGACGCGGGCTGGACCTTCAGCAAGGAGGGGCGGGACGAACCCGTGACCTTGCCCCACACCTGGAACGCCGCGGACGGACAGGACGGCGGCAACGACTATTACCGCGGCACCTGCTGCTATACCTGCGCGCTGGAAAAGCCCCAAATCCCCGCGGGCGGCCGTGCCGTACTGCAATTTGACGGTGCCGCCATGAGCGCCGCCGTGGGCCTGAACGGCAAAACCGTGGCCGAGCACAAGGGCGGCTATTCGGCGTTCCGCGTGGACGTCACCGGCAAACTGCGGGAACACAACCTTCTGACCGTGACCGTTGACAACAGCGACAACGACACTGTTTACCCCCAAAAGGCGGACTTTACCTTTTACGGCGGCATCTACCGCGATGTGACGCTGCACCTGGTGCCTGCCGCCCACTTTGCCCTGGCGGAAAACGGCGCCGTGCCCGTGAAGGTTACACCCGTGGTGACAGACCTGGCCGCCAAGCGGTGCGAGGTAACCGTGGAGGCCTTTGTAGTGGGGGCGCAGAGGGTGCAGTTTACTCTGGCCGGGCAGACGGCCGATGCCGTTGTAGAGGACGGCGCAGCCAGGGCTGTGTTCACGCTGGAAAACGCCCGCCTGTGGGATGGCACGGATGACCCGTACCTATATACCGTGACCGCGCGGTTGGAAAACGGCGAGGAGGCCAATGCCCGCTTCGGGTGCCGACGATTCGAGATTGACCCGCAGAAAGGCTTTCTGCTGAACGGCCGCTCATACCCGCTGCGCGGCGTGTCCCGCCATCAGGACCGCAAGGGTGCGGGCACTGCCATCACCCGGGAGATGATGGAGGAGGACGTAGCGCTGATTCTGGAAATGGGCGCCAACACCGTCCGACTGGCCCACTACCAGCACGCCCAGGCATTCTACGATCTGTGCGACGAGAAGGGCTTGGTGGTTTGGGCGGAGATCCCCTATATCACCATGCACATGCAAGGCGGCCGCGCCAACACACTGACTCAGATGGAGGAATTGATTGTACAAAACTTTAATCACCCCTGCATCGCAGTTTGGGGCCTGTCCAACGAAATTACGGCCGCCAGCCCAGTGAACGAGGAGCTGCTGGAAAACCATCGCGCTCTGAACGAACTGGCCCACCGTCTCGATCCCACCCGCCCCACCACCATGGCCAGTGTTTTCATGTTGGAGACCGCCAGCCCGATTTTGGAAATTCCCGACGTGAACAGCTATAACCTGTACTTCGGCTGGTATTTGGGAGAACTGGATCAGAACGATGATTTTTTCGACGAGTATCACCGCCAATATCCCACCCGCTGCATCGGCCTTTCGGAGTACGGCGCAGACGCCAACCCCGCCTACCAGACAAGCAGCCCTGAAAAGGGTGATTACACCGAAACTTACCAATGCCTTTACCACGAGCATATGGCGCGGATGATTGACAGCCGTCCCTGGCTGTGGGCCACTCATGTGTGGAATATGTTCGACTTTGCCGCCGACGGCCGGGACGAGGGCGGCAAGAACGGCGAAAACCAGAAGGGCCTGGTGACCTTTGACCGTAAAATCAAGAAAGACGCTTTCTACCTGTACAAGGCCTATTGGAGCAAGCAGCCCTTTGTGCACATCTGCGGCAGCCGCTACGTGGACCGCGCCGAGGATGTGACCGAGATTAAGGTGTATTCCAATTTGCCGGAGGTCTCGTTGTACAAAGACTGCCGGCTGGTGGAAACGAAGCGGGGAGAGCGGGTGTTTGCCTTCACCCTGCCCATCAGCGGCCGGCATTCCATCGAGGCCCGCGCCGGGGACTATTCCAGCGTGATTCTGGTGAACCGGGCAGACCAGCCGAACCCGGACTACACGATGGAAAACCGCCGGGCCGTGAACAACTGGTTTGACGGTGAACTGGACGAAAGCTGTTGGAGCATCAAGGACAACATGGCTGCCGCCATGGCGGATCCCCAGGTCGGACCCATCCTGCAAAAAGTGACCGAGAAGGCCGCCGCCGCCCGGGGTGACGTGGCCGCAGCTGTGAAGGATAACCCGGCCTTGGTGGCTATGATGCAACGTGCCATGCAGCGTATGACGGTGGAAAGTATGCTGAAACAGGGTGGCGCCGACTCGGAGAGCATGAAGCAGCTGAACCGCGTGCTGCAGGGCATCAAGAAGGAGCAAACGAGATGAAACAGACCTACTGCAACCCTTTGGACCTGGGTTACCGTTACCAGCATATGAAGGAAGGCTCCCGCGCGGCGGGCTTTCGCGAGGGAGCTGACCCCACACTGGTGTATTTCAAGGGGACATATTACATGTTCGTGTCGATGTCGGCGGGATTTTGGCATTCGTGCGATTTGCTGCATTGGGATTTCCACGCTGACCCAGACCTGCTGATTTATGATTACGCCCCCGACGTGCGCCAGGTGGGGGATTACCTGTACTTCTGCGCGAGCCGCAAGGGGCGCAACTGCCCTGTCCTGCGCACAAAGGATCCGCTGACCGAGCCGTTTACCGAGGTGAGCGCGGTCTTTGAATTCTGGGACCCGGATTTGTTTTGGGATGACGACGGACGCGTTTATTTCTACTGGGGATGCTCGAACACCAGCCCTATTTGGGGCGTGGAGCTGGACCCCGGTACCATGACCCCCATCGGCGAGAAGAAAGAGCTGGTGTTCGGCCGCGAAGAAACCAACGGCTACGAGCGCCCCGGTGACAACGGCGTTGTGAACCGCGAGGCCAGCGTGCTGTACCGGTCATTGAAGCCGTTCTACGATGAAACAACCGGCGAGCTGCACCTGCCGCCCCAGATGGCGCAGGCGCCGGGCATCAACTCCGAGGCTCTGACGGCCATGTTTGGCGCCATCGGCAAGCCGTACATAGAGGGTGTCTTTATGACCAAGCACAACGGCATCTATTATTTGCAGTACGCCTGTCCCGGCACCCAGTTCAATACCTATTGCGACGGTGTTTACACCGCTAAATCTCCCCTGGGACCGTTCACGCAGCAGCAATCGAACCCCTTCTCCGCGAAGCCGGGCGGGTTTATCACCGGTGCGGGCCACGGCAGCACCATTGCCGACCGGTACGGCAACTGGTGGCACGCAGCCACCATGCGCATCTCTGTCAATCACGATTTCGAGCGCCGGGTGGGACTGTTCCCGGCGGGGTTCGACAAGGATGGCGTGCTGTTCTGCAATCAGAATTTTGCCGATTACCCCCACGAAATCCCCACGGGCAGGTTTGACGCGGCCGCCCAGCAGCCCGCGTGGATGCTGCTGAGCTACAAAAAGCCGGTCACGGCCTCCTCCACGGCCGCAGACAGCGCCCCGGCGCTGGCCGTAAACGAGGACTGCCGCAGCTGGTGGAGCGCGGGCAGCGCCCAATCCGGCGAATGGTTGTGTGTAGACCTCGGCCAGGCCAGTGATGTCCGCGCCATCCAGGTCAATTTGGCTGACGAAAAGCTGGTGGTGGATTTTCCCGCCGACAGCTACGGCGATGACCGTAAGACCCGCCATATCGAAACGCGCACGCAGATTTCCTGCTACAAGGTGGAATCCAGCCTGGACGGCAAGATCTGGACGCTGCGCGAGGATGTTGCCCGCGAATGCTGCAACGGCTATTATGAGTACGCCCAGGGCCTGCGCGCAAGGTATGTGCGGGTGACCGGCGGCGAACTTCCCTACGGCCAGGCTCTGCGCATCAGCGGTCTGCGGGTGTTCGGCAACGGCGCGGGTGAAAAGCCCCCGCGGGCAAAGGCCGCGGCCGCGCGCACCGGCCCGCTGGACGGCAGGGTGCGCTGGAAACACATCGAAAACGCCCAGGGCTGCAACGTGCGCTACGGTACCGACCCGGAAAAGCTGTATCAGAGCTGGCTTGTGTACGATGCTGATGAGGCGGTCCTTTCCACGCTGGTGGCCGGGCAGGACTATTATGTGTGCGTGGACAGCTTCAACGAGAACGGCATCACGCCGGGGGAAACCATCAAAATGGAGAGATGAGCGATAACTGTGAAAGCAGAAAAGAAAAAAACGAACACCAAGAAAATTGTTTGCCGCGTTCTGGCGGGTGTTGCTGCATTTTTCGCAGTGGAATGGACTTTTATCGGATGGCAATATCATTTTGGCCCTTTGAAGTTTTTGGGGGAGCTTCGCTTGCAGGGTATGCCCGGCAACGGCGAAGCCTATGATTTTTCGCATATCGAACCGATGGCAAACAGCCCTTTGGAAGGCAGAACAGTATTGTTTCTGGGTTCTTCGGTCACCAACGGTGCGGCGGCACTGCATCAATCCATCCCAGAGTACTTTGCGGCTCGCATGGGCTGTACTGTTATCAAGGAAGCGGTGGATGGCACAACACTATGTGATAACGGGAAAACTTCCTATATCCAGCGTATGTTGAACAATGTAGACCCAAACCAGGAGATTCATCTGCTGGTCTGCCAATTATCTACGAATGATGCCTCTAAAGGAATGCCCTTGGGCGAGTTCGGCGATGATACCTCAACCATTACCGGCGCAATAGAGTATATCATTCGGTATGCCAAAAAGACCTGGAATTGTCCGGTGGTATTCTATACCAATGCCCGATTCGAGAGTGACGCTTATTCGGCCATGGTTGGCCGCCTGCGTGAAATCGCGGAAAGGGACGGAGCCGGTGTACTGGATCTGTGGAGCGGCGATATGTTCAACCAAATCAGTGAGGAGGAACGAACGCTGTATATGAAGGACGAGATTCATCCCTACAAAGCAGGCTACCGCGATTGGTGGGGACCGGAGTTGGAAAAGCAAATGATCACCTATTTGAAACAATAAAAGAGGTGCTTTAATGGCAACAAAAGCAGTGCAGCAGTTTATGCTGGGAACCGTTTTGGGCAGCGAGGGAGAGGCCCGGCAGACGCTGGCCGCCATGAAGGAGGCAGGGTACGACGGCATTGAGCTGTGCGGGTTCATGATTCACCCCATCGGCTTTGCGGTGAAAATGCTGACCAAGGCCGCCGGGATGCCGGTGGGAAAGGGCGGCAATCTGGACTGGCACAAACTGGTGCGGGACACAGGGCTGCAGGTGGTCAGCCTGCACACCGACCTGGGCAGCCTGGAGCGGGACGCGGGGGCCGTGGCCGGCGAGGCGAAGGGTTTCGGCACAAAGTATGTGGTGATCACCGGCATGTACCGCTTTAACTATGGCGACGAGGCCGCCCTGCATGACCTGGCCCGGCGGCTGAACCGGGCCGGCGAGGCGCTGGCTCAAGAGGGCGTGGAGCTGCTGTACCACAACCACAACTGCGAGTTGCGCCGCGTGAACGGCCGGCAGCGCGCCTATGAGATTTTGATGGAGGAGACCGGGCCGCAGTATGTAAATTTTGAGTTTGACAGCTACTGGTTCACCGAGGGCGGTGCCGACGCCCTGGCCTGGATGCGGCGCCTGGGCGCCCGGATGAAGCTGTGGCATATCAACGACCGGGGAACCCGCATGGCTGGCAGCGCCATGACGCCGATTTTAAAGACCGACAGTATGGAGCTGGGCACCGGCAACATGGATCTGGACAGCCTGATGACCCAGGCGCTTTCCGTAAATGTGGACGCCGTGATTTTGGAAAGCCACCGCAACTGGATTGACAAGTCTCCGGTGAAAAGCCTGCAGATCAGCGCGAAATATTTGAATAAGCATCTGTAAACAAAGCACCGCTCCGCTGCGAACGCCATTCGCGGCGGGGCGGTTTGTTTTTGCTGAGGCGTGGGGCGCCTTGGGGCAGGGGGCGCGGGGCGTTCGGCGGGATGTGGGCATCCCGCCCTACGGGGGTAAGGGGTGGGTGCGGACGGGCAGGGTTCCGGCCGGGGCGGCGGGACCGGCTCAGGCAAAATCCTCCAGACGCCAGCTGTCGTACCAGCGGATCTCCGGTTTGCCGCCGACAAAGGTCAGCGGCAGCCACACATAGGTGGAGCGGCTGGTGTCGTTGCGCTCCAGGTCCGGGCGGGCGGCGAATAGTTGTTCCTCCTGTGCCGTGGCCTTATAATGCTGGGGCTGATAATGGGAGGCCACCACGCGGCGGATGGCGTCCGCGGATTTTCCGTCCAGCAGATGGTCCGGCATCCAGCGGTCGGCCACGGCGATGTACAGGTTTTTGCCCGGCACGGGAAACACCTGGGAGATCTGGCTGTTGAAGGACGCCATAGTGCCGTCGTTCACGTGCGGGTCCCCGATGGGGACAAAGGGGCCGGCCCAGGTGTCGGCCACGGCGGCGTCGCTTTGGTTCGGCGTATAGCCCGTTGTGCCGCTGGTGATCAGATATTTTTTGCCGCCGTGGGCAAACAGCGTCACGCCCTCGCGGCAGAAAGGCGGAGTCAGGCCCTCATACTGACTACTGACCTCCTGTGTGACGGAACAAAAGTCCGGCGCCAGCGCAAAGCCCGCCACCCGCTTGGGGGTAGTATCCACATAAAGATAGGCCTGAGTGCCATTCACGACCAGGTCAAAATCGCCCACGCTGCCGCCCAGGGGATAGTAATCCTCGGCCACGACGGTGTACGGGCCTTGCAGCCTGTCCGCCTGGAGGATGGTAAAGCAGCCTTCGGCGCTGGAGATCTTAACCCACATCACATATTTCCCGGTGGCGGCGCAGTGGATAATGTGCGGCCGGTCCACATATTTTTCCGGGAAAAGATTGCCGTCGGGGTTTGTCAGGTCGGGCAGGGCGACAAGGCCCAGGTCCTGCCAGTTGTACAGGTCGGTGGAGCGGTACATGCGGATGCCCCAAGTCCAGATGGGGCTTTTGCCGTCGGTAAATTCCTTGTTCTCGCCGTACCAGTACCAGACGCCGTCCTCTTGGTATACCGCGCCGCCGTGGGCCTGGATGGGATTGCCGTTTGTGTCCAGCCAGGGCCGGCCGGGGTGGAAGGCGTCATAGCGCACCGCCCGTTCGGGGTGGGCTTCCACCTTGTGGGCGGCCTGCAAAGCGCGGTATCGTTCCACCCTGGCGGTGTCCTCGGCGCTTAGGGGTTTTGCCGCGCCGTAGGCCTTCAGGGCCTTGTCCAGCGCGGCTACCTGCCCGGCAGGGAACATCTGGGGCGCATAGCCCTGGGCCGTACGGATGGCGATGCGCGCCGCGCCGGGGGCTTGGCTTGCCAGCGCCTCCATGGCAGGCAGATACTGCCGCACCAGCGCCAGCGCGCCGGCGTCCTTCTGCAAATCGTTCCAGGTCAAATTGATTCCGTATTTCATCAAACCACTCCTTTTGGCAATCGCTTCTTACGCCGATGGGGCTTTACACCGTGTGGGTGCCGGGCTGCAAAAGCAGCTTGCGGCCGTCGGGCAGGGTGACGTTGGCGGTCATGTTGGCGGGAATGGTAAAGGTGTAGACCACCGTGTCTCCGTCATACCGCCAGCCGCTTTCGATGGTTCCGACGGGGGAGCGGTAGACGGCCTTGGCGTGCCCCAGGGATTTGTGAGGGGTGGGGGCGATAGTCAGCGCCCCGCCGGCCAGACGAATGCCGCACACGCCGCCGAACAGCCAGCCGCAGATAGCGCCGTAGGAGTAGTGGTTCAGCGAGTCGTGGGGGCAGCCGGCATCGTCGATGCCCGTCCAGGTCTCCCAAACGGTGGTGGCGCCTTTGGAGACCGCGTACAGCCAGCCGGGGGCTTCGGGCTGCAGCAGCAGCCGGTAGGCGGTGTCCACATGGCCGTACCGGGCCAGCACGCCGCACAGGAAGGGCGTGGAGAGGAAGCCGGTGTTCAGGTGGCAGCCATTTTGCGCCACCAGGGCGTTTAAGGCGTCGGCGGCGGCTTGGCTTTCCCCTTCGTCCAGCAGGGCAAACTGGATGGCACGCACATACTCGCACTGGCGGTCTGAGTGAATTGCGCCGTTTTCGGTGAAGGCGGCACGGTAGGCCTTTTTGGCCTTGTCGGCAATGTCGCGATAGCGGGCCGCGTCCTCTGCTTTGCCCAGCGCATCGGCCACCTGGGCCAGCACACGGCCGGAGTAAGCCAGGTAGGCCGTGCCCACGCTTTTGCGGGGGTTCATCATGGCCTGCTGAGGGGTGACGCCCGGCTCGCACCATTCGCCGTAATCCAGGCCGTTCAGCACGGTGTACTTGGCATATTCGCCGGTCTGCTGCTCGTCAGTGGTCTGCTGGGCGCGGCCCAGCAGGAAGGCGTACCACTTTTGCATCATCTCGTAGTTGTCGGCCAGAATTTTGCGGTCTCCGGTGCGTCGGTACAGGGCGAAGGGCACCAGGATGGCGGCGTCGCCCCAGCCGGCGGACATGCAGAGCATGGGCGTCATGAAGCTGGGACGGCCGTTCGGCGGCGCGATATTGGCCATGCGGCCGTCCGGATACTGGTTCAGGCGGCATTCCTCCAGCCATTTTTCCACAACGGGATAGCAGTCCATCAATGTCAGGCCCGTATCGATAAACACACCCATGTCACCAGTCCAGCCTGCGCGCTCGCGGGTGGGACAGTCCGTGGGGATATCGCAGAAGTTGCCTTTCTGGCTCCAAATACTGTTCTGCACCAGCTGGTTCACCGCGCTGCTGCCGCAGGTGAATTCGCCGGTCACGGCCATGTCGGAGTAAACGGCGTGGGCCGTGAACACGGCGCCAGACAGATCGGCGTCAGTTTCCACCTTGGCGTACCGAAAGCCCATAATGGTGAAACTGGGCTTGAAATGGTTAGCGCCCTCCTTACAGATCAGCTCCAGCAGCTGGGCCGTGCCGCCCTCGCTGTGGCGGGCGCGGTCCTGAAAATTCTCCTGGGTGAAGTTGCCGTTTTCGTCCAGCGTCTCGCCGCAGGTCAGCTTGACCTTTTGGCCCGCGTGAGCGGTCAGGGTCATTTCCACATAACCGGCCAGGTTCTGGCCGAAATCCACCACGGTTTCACCGTTGGGGGCCGTGAACAGCCTGCCGGGGAAGGCTTCCTGCTCGCGGATGGGCACGGTGTTCATGCCGGTGAGGAGCAGCGTGTTGGCGGCAGTTTTTACACTGTGCCAGCCGGTCAGTTCGCCCTCCAGGCGGGCGTCATACACCTCGCCCTGCTGCAGGTCGTTCTGGCGGATAGGGCCCTTCTGGGTGGCCTGCATCGCCCCGTCGGATACACAGACGGCCCTGCCGTCCACCTCCAGTTGGAACAGCACGCCCAGCGTGTCGCCAAAGAGGTTGCGGCAGCCGTCCACACCGCTGGTGCTGCGGTGCCAGCCGTCGCCCAGGGCGATCAGCAGTTCGTTCTCGCCCGCGCGCATAAGGCCGGTCACATCGTAGGTTTGGACGCCCAAGTGCTTGTCGCCGGTAAAACTGCCGGGGGCCAGCACCATATCGCCGACGCGCACGCCGTTCAGCCACGCCGCGTACAGCCCCATGGCCGTGATATACAGCCGGGCGCTGCCGGCGGGCGCGGTGAAAACCCTGCGCAGATAGCTGGCCGGGCGATGGGGCTGGTACGGCCGGGCCGCTCCCTTGCCGGAGACCTCTTGTTCGGCCTGCTTGCGCTCCCAGTTCGGGCGGGCAAAGGCGTTGATGGCATCGTCGCCGGAGATGTCCTCATCTTCGGTCTCCGGGCAGGCCCAGACGCCCTGCCAATCGGAACGGGACAGGCCGGTCTCGAAAACAGCCTCGTTCCAAGCGCCGGGAACATTGTTTTCATCCCATAGGCGGACCCTCCAGCGGCCCCGCACGCGGGAGCCATTCACTGCGGGGGCTTCGGCGTGCATGGAATCGCTCGACACCTTGCCGCTTTGCCAGACGGTCTCGCCGTCGGCGTCCAGTTCAATTTCATAAGCCGTCTGGTACACGCCGCCGCTGCACTGCCAGGACAAAAACAGCGGCCCGGCGTCGATGCCCCGAGGGGCAGTCAGATGGTTGGTTTTCATATGGATGGCTTGCATGGTCCATACTCCTTTTCTTTCTGTCTGTTTATCTATCCTTTATTATATAAAAAGCCCTTTGATATGAGGATATAAATATTATTGATTTGGGATAATAATTTGCATAACATCCACAGGAACATCAATAAGTGTCCTTCTTTATTAATTCGAGGCGTTGCACTTTTCTGGTTCAAACCAGACAGCGTGATTGATACAATCCGAAAGACCGGGTATTTGTGTTTACCAGCCGGTACGATTACAGCCGCAGGCAGATCTGCGGCCGCATTGTCGCGCACTGGCAAAAAGGACGCAGCATCCTATCCTCTCTGATTTCATAAAAAAACAAATGGTTCAGCTTTGCGTACCCATAACACGCATCCAGCGGTCATTTGTGCTCTTCGTGCTGTGTGGCCACAAATGCAAGGCAGTCTTCGCATTCGTTCACTTTTGTAGGTATATGTGGCATGCCTGCAGGTTGGCTTCATACACTGCTTCTCCACGCTGTGCTGAATACCCCAGTGTCCTGCCACGATCTATTTTGCGTTTGGGTGTACCTCTCCGCAGCTCGTTCGTCACCGCCGATGGTATGCAGCCTATCTTCCGTGCGATGGCGCGTGCACCCGGCCATTGTTTTTTCAGAACTCGGATTGCTCCGCGCTCTTCCATTTGCAGATGCTGGACCTTCTTGCGTTCTCCATCATTCTCCATTCTCTGCGGTCTACTCGGGGCAGCCCAGAGCGATTACTTCCCTTTGGTGAATGTTGTCTTCAACTCCATTCTACCACCCGTGCAATCACTATGGATTTTTTAAGTGTCCAACTTGATTTTACAATCGGCCAAGCTTGGGAAACTGGTGTTTAAGTTATAATATCAATCAGGTTGATTAAGACCCTTCGGCTTCGGAATCAATATGATCCCATAAAACCAAAAAGATTTAATTAGCACACTTGTATTTGTGCATTTTTCCGCAAAATGATAACAATATCATAACGCCCTTATAGAAAATGCTCTCAAAATGATGAAACCGATTGAAAAGGTGTAGAACATATGCTATCGTATAAACAGAAATGATAACGATAACATTTTGAGGAAATGAATCATGTCAACATTGAAAGATGTAGCGCGTAAAGCGCAGGTGTCACCCATCACTGTGTCCCGCGTAATCAATACGCCTGAGAAGGTCAAAGCTGAAACATGCGAACGGGTGCGGCGGGTGATGTCTTCTCTGCAGTACATACCTAATGTGGCAGCAAAAAATTTAGTGGCCAAGCGTAGTGGCATTATCGATGTTTTCGTACCGGAAAGTATAGACCTTAGCAACCCTTTCGTGATGCACTTTATCGCTGGAATCAGCAATGTACTCAGCAGGCGGATGTACTCCTTTCTCATTCTCCGCGATCGTTCACGGGAACATTTTTGCGATGGATATATTGTGACGGGACTTTTGAAAAACGAAATCCTGGAATTTCACGAATACGCAAGCCAGCGTTCTCGGCCCATCACCCTGTTTGGCCACACGGAGCTGCAGGATGTAGACTGCATTGATGTGGATAACATCAGAGGCGCGAAAAACGTGGTAGATCGGTTAATCAAGGCGGGCCACCGCCGCATTGGAATGATCAACGTACTAGAAAACAAGGACTACACGGCGGATCGATATGCCGGATATGAGTGTGCCATAGAAGATGCCGGTATTCCGGTGGATCCTACGCTTGTCATCCAGGCAGAAAACAGTGTGGAGGGCGGCTGTAGCGCCGCCAAGAAACTTTTGGCCACCACCCGATGCACTGCGATTTTCTGTGCAACCGACACTATGGCCATTGGCGTGTGCAAGGCCGCCGCGGAGATGGGCCTTCGCGTGCCGGAGGATTTTTCATTGGCGGGATTTGACGGATTGGGTCATCACTTGTTGTGTACCCCTCATGTGACCACGGTACGCCAGCCAGTCTACGAGATTGGTGAACGCCTTGCCAAGACTCTTCTGGACCGATTGGATGGCAGCCAGAAGCGGATTTGTGAGTTGGTAGTACCGGAGGTGGTAGAAGGCCAATCAGTGGAAACGGTTCCCCGGTGACCGCAATACGTCCGGGCTTGGGCGTATTGATGGAGATAGATTAGAACAAAACACAAGAAAGGTGAGGGTTATGAAAAAACTAATTTCAGCTGTACTTGCATTCGCACTGACGCTGTCGCTCGCAGCTTGCGGGCAGAGCGCCCCCGCCAGCACGCCCTCCGGCTCCAGCGCCCCTACGTCCGCGTCCGTCTCACAGACCGACACGGCCCTAAGCGGTACGTTGGAAGTTTGGTCCTCTGGCGAAGAACTGGGCCGTTTTGTGGAAGGTTTCAACAAACTGTACCCCGATGTGACCGTAAACATCACGGTAGTTCCCAATGCTGACTTTCTGGCAAAATTGACGCCGACTCTGGCCAGTGGTCAGGGCGCGCCCGACATTTTCACCGGCGAATCCGACTATGTGAAGTATCTGGTGGATTCCGGTTATTGGGAGGATCTGCGGGCCGAGCCTTACAATGTGGAGCAGTATACCTCTGATATGTGGGAGTATGTGGTGGGCGTTGGCACCGATGATTCGGGCGCTATCCGCGCTTTGAGCTGGCAGGCATCTCCGGGTTCCATTATGTATCGCCGTGATATGGCGCTGGAGGTATTGGGTACCGAGGAACCTCAGGAAGTATCCGCCCTGCTGAACAGCAACGAGGCTATGCTGGAGGCGGCCGCCAAATTCAAAGAGGCCGGTATTAAGATGTTCGCCAGTTGGCAGGATATCATGAATATGCAGTTCTCCAACCGGGAGCAACCCTGGGTCGTGGATGGCAAGCTGATCATCGACGACTCCATGCTCGAGTTTATGGACATGGCCAAGGCCATCACCGAGAAGGGCTATGACTTAAATGTGGATCCGTGGGCCCCGGAGTGGTCTGCAGCGGTGGAAAGCGACGACACCTTCTGTTATGTACTGCCTACCTGGGGATACCAGTTTGTGGTGAAGCCTTCTGCCGTCAACACGGTGGGCCAGTGGGCGCTGTGCGAAGGACCTGTGCCTTATGTGAAGGGCGGTACTTGGCTGGGTATCTACAAGGACAGCCCCAATAAGGATCTGGCTTGGGCTTTCATGGAGTATGTAACTTGCAACAGCGAAGCACAGCAGGCCTACGCCGCAGAGTATGGCGAGTATGTTTCTCTCAAGTCCGCGGATGAGGCTTTGGCGACCGGTGAGGGTGAAAAAGTGCTGGGCGGACAGAATCTGTTCGCGTTCTACAACGACCAGATGAGCAAGCTCCCCAATGACTTGATGACCGCTTACGACGGGCAGCTCAACACCGCTTTCCTCTCGGCTGCCAAGCTGTATGCCACCGGCGAGCTGGATAAGGACGCTGCGGTCCAGCAGTTCAAGGATGACGCGCTCACAGCATACCCTGAACTGACAGTGGAATAACACGATCCGAAGGGACGGCGGCGCACGGTTTGTCGCCGTCCCTTTTTCACAGAGGAGTACCAAGGATGAACAAGCAGAAACGGCGGTGCATCCGCCACATTGACAAAGGCTGGTGCGGCTACCTTTTCATCGCACCTTTTTTCGTGGTGTTCGCAGTGTTTGGGCTGTATCCCATTATCTACACCTTTTTTCTTAGTTTCCAGAAGTGGGATGGCCTTTCGCCAATTACTTTTCTTGGCCTAAGCAACTATCGGCGGCTGTTCACCGACCGAGTGTTCTACCTAACGGTCTGGAACACGCTGCGCATCTGGGTGTTCAACTTCCTGCCGCAGATGGCATGTGCGCTGGTGCTGTCAGCCCTGTTCACCTTCAACCGCGTTCGGGGAATGAAATTTTTCCGTGCGGCCTATTACCTGCCTAACCTTATCACTGCGGCGTCGGTGGGGCTTTTGTTTAATCTGTTGTTCGACGGCGACAAATCGGTGGCCAACTACATTTTGGTAGCTCTGGGAGTACCGGGTGCGCCCTTTTCCTTTTTTAACAACGGCACCTTCACCTCGGGAATGGTCTCCTACATCCAGTGGTGGATGTGGTTTGGCTACACCACAGTGATCGTAATGGCAGGCATCACCACCATTGACTCTTCCGTGTACGATGCAGCCCTAGTGGACGGTGCGGGTAAATTCCGGACCTTTACCCGTATCACCCTGCCATTGATTCGTCCTACACTGATTTATATGACCATTACCTCCATCATTGGCGGTATGCAGCTGTTTGACGTACCGGCCACTCTAACCAACGGGACTGGAGATCCCAACAAGGCGGTTCTGACTACCGCCATGTACCTCTACAACCAAGGCTTCAAGAGCTTCAATTACGGATATGCATCTGCCATGTCGATGGGACTGTTCCTAATTATTGCTGTGCTCAGCGCCTTTGCGCTACGGGCCATGCGCAGAAAAGAGGATATCTACGATGGCTGAAAAAACATTTGACAAACGGCAAAATACCCAGAGCAGGCTCCTCTCCGGCACAGCAAAGATCGTGATGTATCTGTTCTTAATTGCACTGGTGCTGCTGAGTATCGTGCCGTTCTATCTGGTCATGGTCAACGCCACCCACTCCAGCTTTGATATTGTGACCCGCTTAAACCTGCTGCCTGGTGCCAGCACTCTGGAGAATTATGCCACCATGCAGAGCCATGTGAACATCTGGCGGGGTTTTCTCAACAGTTTGTGCATCGCGGTACCCTACACTGCTTTCACAGGATATTTCGGCGCACTTGCTGCCTTTGGATTTGGCAAATACCGCTTTAAAGGCAGGAATGTGCTGTTTGCCGTGGTGCTAGCTTCCATGATGATCCCCAGTCAACTGAGTATGATTGGCTTTTATCAGCTCAACCTCAGGCTGCACCTGCTCAACTCTTACGTTCCGTTCATACTTCCCGGCATTGCCAACGCCACCGCGGTATTCTTTCTGCGAGGTATCATTGAGCAGAGTATCCCCCAGTCCATGATGGAAGCGGCACGGCTGGAGGGCTGCGGTGAATGGAAGATCTTTAATCGCATTGTGCTGCCCTGTGTACTGCCCGGCGTGGCCACCATGTGCATCTTCAACTTTGTATCCTGTTGGAACAATTATATGGGACCATTGATTCTTCTGACCTCCAATAAAAAATACACCATGCCGGTGATGATCGCCATGATCAAGGGACTGTATCTCTCCAACTACGGTGCCATGTACCTTGCCATCGCGATTTCCATCGTGCCCATTATCATCGTTTATATCTTCTTCTCGAAATACATCATCAACGGCCTCACTGTGGGCTCGGATAAATAAGGTGGAAAACATTTATGAAACGAGTGGAATGGCGCTGGTCAACTGAAAGCGCCCGCTGGCAGACCGGAAAAGGCTGGGAGGCCACCAAGCGTCCGGCAACCTTATATGCCGATGGGAATGAATACCAAAAATGCACGGATTCGGCGCTTGCTTCAACGAGCTGGGATACAAGGCCCTCCTGCAGTTGAACGTTGAGGAGCAGGAAACCCTATTGAGAGAACTGTTCGCTCCTGAAAAGGAAGGGTGTAATATCAATTTCTGTCGGCTTCCCATCGGCGCTAACGATTATTCCCTAAGCTGGTACAGTCTGGATGAAACCGCAGGAGATTATGAACTGAGCAACTTCTCGCTGAAGCGGGATGAGCAGGCCTTGATTCCCTTTGTGAAGCGGGCGATGAAGTACGCGCCTGATCTTCGCCTGTTCGCCTCGCCATGGAGCCCCCCCACTTGGATGAAAAACCCGCCGGTCTACAACTGGGGCAAGCTAATTTGGGAAGATCAGAACTTGTCCGCCTATGCGCAATATTTTGTAAAGTACGTGGAAGGTTACGCTCAACGGGGAATTCGAATCGACCAAGTGCACGTGCAGAACGAGCCGGTGGCAAACCAAAAGTTCCCCTCCTGCATGTGGACGGGTACCGAACTGCGCGATTTCATTCGGGATTGGCTTGGCCCAGCGTTCCGCCGTGCAGGGCTGGATACTGAGATTTGGTTAGGTACCATCAACGCCCCCGGATGTGACTACAATCGGCTCATTTTCGACAAGTGGGCCACCGAAGACTACGACTATTTTGCCAACATCGTCCTGCAGGACGACCGGGCGCGGCAGTATATCGCCGGCGTGAGTTACCAGTGGGGTGGCAAAATCGCTATCCAGCGAACCTTTGAGAGCTGGTGGCCCCAGATCCGTTTAATGCAGTCGGAAAACGAGTGCGGCTTCGGCGACAATACCTGGGAATACGCAAAATATGTCTGGACCATGTTGAAGCACTATATCAGCAACGGTGCCGAGAGTTATCTGTACTGGAACATGATCTTGGAGCCTTGGGGCCGTAGCACTTGGGGCGACCCTCAAAACGCCATGGTAACAGTTGATCCGGGGCAAAAGCGTGCGGTTTTCAATCCGGATTTTTATGTGATGAAGCATTTCTCCAATCCCATCCGGCCCGATGCTGTTCGGCTGGGCATCAAGGGACACATGGCAGCGGACAGTCTGCTCTTCCGCAACCCGGACGGCAGTTATGTGGTAGAAGCGTTCAATCCCTTCCCCGAAGAGAAAGATCTAATCGTGGAGCTGGAAGGTGAACGGCTCTCCTTCACGCTGGCAGGAGAGTCCTTCAACAGCATGATTCTTCAGAAATGACACGGAGGAATGGGCTATGACGGGATACATCGTTACTACCTTTGAGAAAGACGGGCGTCTTGCCGAGTACACCGCCGAACTCGCCAGTGTGCCGGATGAACAAGGGCAGGAGTTGCACCTGGTGAATCTCTACCCTCAAGTGCGCTATCAGACGTTTCTCGGTTTCGGAGGCGCCATCACTGAAGCGGTAGGGCTGGTGTTGCAGGCTCTGCCCCCTGAGACGGCGCGGCAGGTACTGAATTCCTACTACGGTCCGTCGGGCATTGGCTATTCCCTGGTGCGTACCCACTTGGACAGCTGTGATTTTTCCAGAGAGAATTATTGTGCCATCGAGGATGAGGACACCGATTTTTCCACCTTCTCATTGCGCCACGACGAAAGGAACATTATTCCCTACATCCTCATGGCTGAGGAATTAGCGGGCAAAAAGCTACCGGTCATGCTGTCGCCCTGGTCACCGCCCGCCTTTATGAAAACCAACGGCAGCCGCAATGGCGGCGGAAAGCTCCGGCTTGAGTATGCGGATCTTTGGGCCCGATATATCTGCAAATACATTCACGAATACCGCAGGCGAGGCGTCCAGGTCACCCGCCTGTCCATTCAAAATGAGCCGAACGCCGCACAGACTTGGGACAGCTGCCTGTATTCCGCACAGGAAGAGAGAGATTTTCTGATAAAGCATCTCCACCCCACTCTGGTGGAAAACGGGTTGGGTGATTTAGAGGTATTCGTCTGGGATCATAATAAGGAACGCATGTTTGAACGCACAGCGCAATGCATCACCACCGAGACGGACAGGATGGTCGCCGGCGTGGCGTTCCATTGGTACAGCGGCGATCACTTTGACGCAGTGCGCCTTGTGCGGGAATGCTTCCCGAACAAACTGCTCATGTTCTCAGAGGGTTGTATCGAGTACAGTCGCTTCGACAAGACTCAAGCACTTAAAAATGCCCAGATGTATGCTCATGACATGATCGGTAACTTAAACGCCGGTATGAACCTTTTTATCGACTGGAACATCGCCTTGAACGAGGAGGGCGGGCCCAATCATGTGGGCAATTTCTGCGAAGCGCCCGTCATCTGTGACACTCGCACCGGGCAAATCAACTACAAGCCGTCTTTCTATTACATCGCCCATTTCAGCCGCCACATTAAAGAGCATGCACGGAGAATCGCCACCACCTGTTATTCGGAGAAAATGGAGGTGACCGCATTTGAAAACCCTGATAGCACTATCGCGGTGATTCTCTTGAACCGAACTACAGAGAAATTGCCTGCCACACTTCGCCTGGAGGGAGAATTGTTTTACGTGCCCTGTCCCCCTTGCTCTATTTCCACCATCGTAATCAAATCATAATCTGTGAAAGGAAGTGTTCTTATGAAAAAAAAGATCATATCCTGCTTGCTGGCGATTACAATGATGGCCGCTTGGACTCCGCCGGTCTTTGCTTCAGAGGAGGGGCCGGCTGTCGCAGTGTGGGTCTCAAAGGTCAACGTCTCGGACAGTGGGATGGAAAAAGGACTGGAACAGCAGACGCCGCTGCAGTTCCGCATGGATGACGGTGTGAATATCAGCAATCTCATCACTGTGGAGGAGAATAACACATATCAGACAATGGATGGTTTCGGCGCTTCCATCACAGAGGCCAGCGCCCATCTGTATCAGACGGAACTCTCTAATCAGCAGCAGATAAGTATGATGACGGCTTTGTTTGACAAGGAAACCGGCATCGGCTTGAGCATGCTGCGTCAACCCATCGGTGCGACAGATCACTGTGTAGCCCCCTATACCTTCGCTTCCTCCGAACAGGCGGACAGCCTGCCTGGTTTTGACTTTTCCCATGAGTTAAAGGAGATATTCCCAACAGTGGAAGACGCACTGGCGGTGGAACCGGGCCGGGTAAAGGTGATGGCATCTTGTTGGAGTCCGCCGGGCTGGATGAAGCAAAACGGTTCCGAACTCGGCATGTATAACAATGTCAAGGGAACGCTCAAAACGTCGAAATACCAAGCCTACGCCAACTACATCACTAAGTTCATTCAGAATTATGAGAGCCGCGGCATCGACATCTACGCCATCACTCCTAATAACGAGCCAGACCACGCAAGCTATGACTGGCCAGCTCTACCCATGTCCCATACACAGGCCCAAACGCTGGTAGCAGATTATCTTCGTCCCACGCTCACCCAGAACGGGATTGATGCCAAGATCCTTTGCTGGGATCACAGCTATACCACCACCAATTACCGAGAGGGTTCTTATCCTCTGGAATTTTACGAAGACGCAGATGCTAGGAATGCGGTAGACGGATCGGCGTGGCACTGGTACGAAGGGGACGAAGAGGTGATGTCTGTCGTCCATAAAGAATATCCTAGCAAGGATATCTGGTTCACTGAAGGATCTGGTGGAGAATGGGGATTTCCAAAGTGGAAAACAGCGTTTCTTAACCAGAGCAGTTGCGTCATTAACATTGCTCGCAACTGGAGCAAGAGCATCATCTTCTGGAATCTGGCCTTGGATGAAAATGGCGGCCCGGACTATTACTACGATGTTAACCAAGGGCACGACTCCACCAACCGAGGCTTAGTGACCATCGATACCCAAACCGGGAATTGGGAATATAATGTTGACTATTACACCCTGGGCCATGTCAGCAAGTTTGTGGATCCCGGTGCGGTGCGCATCGACTCCACCAGTCTGGACGGAAATATAGAGACGGTAGCGTTCAAGAATCCCGACGGCGGAAAGGTACTGGTACTTGCCAATCTGCAGGATGCGGCACAGACAGTCAAGATCCGCTGGGGCGACCGCTCCATGACCTACACCATGTTGCCGGAGTCTTTGGTCACCATGACATGGAGCGGTACTCAAACCGGCACCGATACCGAACCGATTTGGTTCAACAACTTGGAGAATAACACCAACTATAGTGCAGGCACCGGTGCATCAGTTAGCCCAGCAGCGAGCACTGCTAATCTGGGTGGAAGCAACGGAATAAAGCTGACAACCACCGCAAACGGAGACCCGGGGACCGCTTCCCAGTGTGCCACGATCACGCCTCAAGAGAGCGCGAGTGTGGATGGATCCCCGTATCAATATTTGACTTTTTCTGTGAAGGATATGGTAAATCCTGGCAGTTGCACTGTCAAAGTCACTTTTGTGGACATGAACGGAAATGAATCCTCTGCCTGGAGCCATGAAAAAACTGTGTATGAGAACTGGACCCGCGTCTGGGTGCCAGTGGGCGGTGCGTTGGGCTTTGACCGGACACATATCGCGCAGATTCGATTGGGCTTCTACTGGAAAGGGGACTATTATATTGATGACATTGCTTTTTGTAACGGATACAGTGATGGAATCCCGCCTTTGAGCAACAACCTTGTGTCAAACGCCAGCTTTGAAGACGACGGAAGCGCTGTGGCACAACCCAAGGGATGGCATTTCGAAGGAGCAAATCCCGAGTCTACCTACCTTGAAAAAAACAGCAACTCTGCTTCGGGGAGATTTCATGTTGTGCACTATTCGCCACAGACCCATGATGCCTATACGTGGCAAACGATCTACGATTTGCCCAACGGCACCTACACCTTGCGCGCAATGGTGCAATCCGGAGGCGGACAAACCCAGAATAAGATCTTGGCCACGGATTTCGGCGCTACGGAAATGAGCGTGGACATTCCAGTTAGCACACCTTGGGTGCAAGTGGAAATTGACAACATTCAAGTCACCAATGGCAAATGCACCGTGGGATTCTATACCGAGGGAAATTCTGGTGACTGGAGCTGTGTGGACAACATCGAATTTTTCCCAGCTTCTTCTGGCTGATCTGTAATAGTAAAACATATTATAAACATAAACCAAAATATACAGCAAAAAAACCACGTCAGCGACGGACATGAACCGAGTACATGTTTACATTGTGGTACGCAAGTTGGGGGATACTGAGTGGCAGATGAACTGGAAGATGTGCTTTACTATCTTACGCGCTCCGATGACGAAAGCGCCGAAAGTTTTTGGGACATGACAAAGGAGAAAGCGGAGCAGAACTGGAATCGAATGCAAAATAGCCTGCAAGGAAAGTGCCGCAGAGAAGATATGATGAAACGGGCTGGCAGCTCTGTAGCACATTGGAAAAAATTCATGAAGTAATCGAAGAACTCCGTACAGAAGTCAATATGTATTTTACAACCGACAAGATTTTGGAGGTAAGCGGAGAAATGTCTGAAGCTCTGTTTGAAGAGAAAAAAAGAACCAGTATTATTAAATCGAATGGGATTCGATCAGCAGAACAGTCCCGCAATGACAAAGCTGCGGGACAACGGGATATGGGACTATTCTGGTAATTCAACTCCGAGTTCCAACTCCATATCAGCCGTCTGAGTTTGGTTGATAAGCAATTTGATTTGTTCGATTTTGCTATTGCGGGACTTGCGCTTTTCGGCGTAAGCCCCGCTTTTCTGTATATAAAAATAAGTGCAGCGGATTCACCGCTGCACTTTTAAAAATCATTTTCTGTTCTGGGACCAATCAGCCGAAAAGAATTGCTAGATAATCTTGCCGCCCATCCAACACACGTAAAATAGAAAGCATGTTATCCTCGCTGATCTCATAAAAAACCAAATGCTTGGCGACTATAAAAAAACGTATAGAAGTTTTTATTTCAAATTTTGCTCCCATAGATACGCCCATCATTGGATTCTCTTCCAGCAAAGATATTGCCTTCAAAATAGATGCAACCAGCTTTTGAGCGGCCCTTTTATTGCCAAGGGTCTCTGCAATATATTCCTGCGTTTGACGAATATCCAATACCGCCTGATGCTTATATACTATTTTCATTTTTCAACTCCGAACATGGCATAAACTTCATCTTCAGAGTGAATTGTTGCATCCTCCTGCGCAGCTTTCAATTCTTTCATCAAACGGGCCATCGCCTTGGCTTTGATGATTTCAGCATTGTTTTCATTCACCTCGAAAGGAAAGCCTCCTGCATTCAGAGACTGCTGAAAAAAAACGTTGACCGCGTCTGTTAATGTGAGTCCATTTTTTCCATACACGTCTTCCAACTGTTTGCGCAGCACCGGATTGATTCGGATGCGAAACATATCCGTTTTCGCGGATGAAACGATATTTTCCATTTACTCCGCCTCCTGTCTAAAATCAGCATATCACAATCGTTTTAATTTGTCAATATTGTGGCCACAAACGTGCCACAATTCTGCAATTTCATAAAAAGGCAAGATGCAAAAAGAACTATTTCAAAGGTTCTTTTCGAAGTTCATTCTGATTCGTATGCTGCGTCTGAATATGATTTATCAATTCACTTGTTGCCATTTTTTCGAGTTTTCATGCATACCGCTCCATTTCACTGAGCGTAGATAACCAGACTTCATATCGATTACGTTCCATGTCGGCCACATGTCGAATTTTAATAACATCCTTTGCCGGAGCATCTCCCGGCGCAATGCACCAAATGACGTTGCCTTCTATTGAAATATGTGCAACCATCTTGTAATCGCCATTTTCCTCAACCGCTTTATTGCAAACTGCAATTCTATTTCCGAGACAGCCCATAAAAAGTTCAAAGCGCGGCGTAGCCCGGCTGCTAATCTGCGCCTGCAGACGGGCATGGGCCTTTGTAAGTTCAGGCTCTCCGGAAGACATTCCATCTTCCAGAAGCGTAAGATACTTTTTCATATAAGGATAATCAAAGCCGTGGTTGTCACAGCCAGTCAATACGTTTCTCTGTTCACCGACGTATGTTTTATATGCTTATCTGTTATTGTAGCCTTTCGGTGCAGACCGCAGCTGCCGTAATAATATAAACACAAAGGCCAGTAGGTCCAGTCTCGACTTCTCACTCTCCTGCAGATTTGAGGTGAGAAAACGGCACGCGATTTTGATGAATATGGAGAGCGATATCGATTTGATGCTTTCTACAAAATGGGTTTTCTCCATAAAGCAATCAGCTCTTCCGGGAACTGACCCATCAGCGGAACAAAGAAGCCAAGTTCGCACTTTTAATTATGCGTTATGTGTTGATGCTGGCAGATGGATACATCGGCAGCTTTGTGAGAAAACCCCGCAACGCCGGATAACGGAACAGAATCAAGACACTAAAGCTTTGCAGGCTTGTATTCATGCAGAAGCATATCTATGATACTTGGGTTGTAAATCTATGATACTTGGGTTGTAAAATCCGACTTTCTAATTGCGTAGAAATAATGGTAAAATGAATGTTTAGCGTTTTCTAGAATTGGAACGTTGTTCGCCTCTATAGATTGTGATAAAATGAAAAGCAAAAGGAATATTGCTATTTTTTATTCAAGGGGGAATTCTAATGCGGAAGTTTGGGATTAATCTTCGCGGACGCATAAAAAATTTCAATTTACCGAAGAATCAGCCATTGATTCCTTTGTTTGAAGCCATCGTTAATTCTATTCATGCAATCGATGAGAGAAAAAAGTTAGGAGAAGACTTTAACTCCTATATAACGATAAAAATAATTCGCAGTAATCAGTTGTCTTTTGGCGCAAATGAGTTATCTCCTATAAGTTCGTTTGAAATAATAGATAATGGTGTGGGCTTTAATGAGGAAAACTTAAATTCCTTTATGGAATCAGATTCAACCTATAAAGCTGCCATAGGAGGAAAAGGTGTAGGTAGATTCTCGTGGCTTATTGCTTTTGAAAAGGCAGATATTGAAAGCATCTATTGGGACCATAACAGTTATGTGAAAAGAAAATTTGAGTTCTCTACGGCAAATTCAGCGATCAACGATACTCTGACAGAATGTCAAGACCAACAAGATAATCGGACGAGTATCCGATTGGAAAACTGTATGGAACCGTACGCAAAAGTGCTTCCAAAACGAGGGTTAACTGTAGCGTTAAGAATCATCCAGCACTGTTTAGTGTACTTTATCTCCAGTGACTGTCCCAAAATTATTTTGGTAGATGATGATGACAGTTATGATTTGAATCAGATTTTCCATGAGAAAATCCAGACCGAAGAAAATAGCGTTACCATTGAGATTGGAAATGAAATGTTTGAGTTGCTTCATGTAAAAGCAGAAGAGAATTCGGTAAATGGCAATAAGCTATACCTATGTGCACATAATCGTTTGGTTGAAACTAAAGAACTAGACAAGTACATTACTGATTTGGACCGTGAAATATACGAAAAAAGCGGTTTTTGGTATATTGGCGTTTTACGAGGTAGCTATTTAGACGATAACGTGGATATGAATCGTTTGTCCTTCAATATCCCTGACGGGGGTACTTTAGACAGCTTGGCAAACATTGTAACGATAGATCAGATTATGAAATCTGTAATTGTTGAAGTAAGCATTTTTTTAAGTGACTACCTCCAACCCATTACACAAAATAAGATGAAGCGGATTTCAGATTATGTGACCTATAAAGCTCCACAATTTCGGCACTTGTTGAAATATATGTCAGACGATATAGCACATATTAAGCCCAACTTGAGCGATGATAAGCTTGACGATGAACTGCATCGTATTAAAAGAGAGTTTGACCGTCATACTTCTCAGGAAAACACAAAACTGTTAAGTGATCTGAATAAAGGGGCCATTACGTCCGATGAATACATTGAAAGATTTGGGCAGCAAATCGAAAAAATTAATAGTGCAAATGGAGCTGCACTTGCTGAATATGTAGCACACAGAAAAGTGATTCTTGATCTTATGGAATTTGCTATTCGACGGCAAGACGATGGCCTCTTTCAGAAAGAAAGCTTTTTACACAACCTGATTTACCCAATGCGCACAACGGCTTCTGATATTCCTTACAGCAACCATAATCTTTGGCTGATTGATGAAAAACTTGCGTATTGTAGCTACGTTTCTTCAGATATATCCTTTGATAATAGTCCGAAAGAAAAGCGCACAGATATTATGGTTCTGGATAAGCCTGTTGCTGTGTCAGATGAAGAAAATCGTGGGCGTGAGTACGAAACTATTGTCTTATTTGAGTTGAAACGTCCCATGCGGAATGACTATAGTAGCAGCTCTAATCCTGTGAATCAGTTGTATGAATATGTCACAAAGCTCAAGGGGAACAATGTTAAGGACAAAGATGGAAGAATTATTAGAATTGGTAGCAACACACAGTTTTATTTGTATGCAGTATGTGATATCACAAGTACACTGGAACAAATTTTGACTTTTCACGATTTTACACAAACTCCTGACAAAATGGGATACTACAGATACCACGAAAAAATGAATGCATACATTGAGATTTTGTCTTATGATAAAATCATCAGCGACGCACAAAAGCGCAATAAAATCCTGTTTGATAAATTGGGTATTTGAAAAAGGAAAAAGAGATGGAGGCTCTAAGCTTCCATCCCTTTTTGTATCTGTTTGTCATCTGATAAGTTAATGTGTTTCTGCAGACCACCTTTTCGATTTTTATGATTGTAATAGCTCGGAAGCTTTCTTTTGAATGAAGCGTCCGAGCGCAGCAAGCCGTGTCTGCGTTAGATTATAGGAAAGGTGGCGCTTGAACTGAAAACGGATCAATTTGTGCAGTCGTTCTCTTTGGACAGGCCCCATCAGCAGGTGTGTCCCTTCGTCGAAATCCGCATGCAGTACCGACGTTAATGCCTTTGCCTGGGCCTCAAGGTTCTCCAGATCGTCGCCCATCACATAGCAGAATAACGACAAACCATGGTCAAACAAGGGCGCAGGCGCGATAACTTTGTTTATGAGGATATCGACCAGAAAGCCAAAATTTCCGAGATGGCGATCTGTGTTACGAATGACGGCATCGAACAGCAGCATATCTGCCAAAAAATCACTCTGCCCCTTTTCTTCATACGCGTCGATTACCAGTGTCAAACCGTTTTCGCGGATAAGCGCCCCAGCAGACAGATAGGAAACGCTTTTGCTCGTAAACAGCCGGCAGGCCGAACAAAGCTGTCCTTTCCATCGAGCCAGGTCGTAGGGAACTGCATCCAGCCCCATTATCTGTGCGATCTGGCAGCATAGTATTCGGAGTAGGGCTCTTTTCCGGTATTGACAAAGCCGCTGGTACCGCCTTTATAAAGCCGGCTTTCCCCCTTGATGCGACGTCATGCCCTGGGAAGCATCCCATTTGGCGTGAATTCTGGTGAAGATCGGAACGACCTTTTCGGCGTACTGCCGTATCCGGTAAAGACGATCCAGGAAAGCATCTTGCTGAAAGGGTTTTCGAACAGGTTGTATTCCGCAAAGGCACCTTCAAATTCAACCGCACAATCCAGTAGTGTCATTCAGAGAAAGGCCGCGGCCGATATCCAAAATACCCATAAAATCCTTCTCACTGTGGCCGAGCTTCAAAGGAAAGTTTTGTACATAGGCACGGTTGGCAGGAATCGTTCGGCGCCGCAGCCAATGACGCAGTGAATCGCTGGTACATTCTATGGACAGCGGAAGCAAGTGCGCCTTTTCCAAATTGTGCCATATAATATGGAGTTGCGGGCCACCAATTGTCCGATTTGCTGAAAAATTCAGCAAAGGCGTATCAAAAAGTTTTAAAATGTATTCTACGGCATCCTCCTTGTAATGCAAAACGAGCTGTAAACTAGGACTTTCCTTATATTATATACTGTGTTCAGACAAATGACAATTAACTGGGTAACGGTACAGATGCTCGACGTGATTAGATGCCCTCTCTACGGACGGTGAACTATATTTCAGTGGAATCCCCATTTTTCGTATTGTGTAAAGGCGAGTTCTACTTTCTCATTGATCTGAATTGATTCCATCGCCCCCAGATTCAATTCTTGTAAATTCATTATACGATGGTTTTAAGACAACGATAATTAACGATGAGACCGGCCCCCTTAGATGGATCTGTCTGAGATCTCCTTTACCGCACAGCGGATTAGGACAGCACGAGCTCTGACAGGATTTCGGACGGCGCCAGCTCACTGGTACGGTATACGGTTTTGCAAAAGCCCTTTAAAGAGAATTCAAAATTGTTTCCGGAATCCAGCAGAACTCCTGTGACTGACGCGTGATGCTCCGACAATTTGGAGCACAGCCAATCTTGAAACTCAGAAGAAATGCTGCATTGTCCGTCCGTGATAAAGACGATATCCGCTTTCGAAAGCACACCGCTGTCCATTGTCGATACGGCTTTACGCAGCGGCGCCTCATAATCCGTACCGCCGCAGTAGAAATGGCGGGCGGAATTCATGACGTCTTCCGGCGTGTACTGTCCCGGGATAAAAAGGTCTTCGCTGACTTCCGATGCACTGGAAAAGTGAATGACGGATGCGCAGCGTCCCTGGCCTCTGACCTTATCCACCAGAGCATAAGTGATGGCTTTGGCCCAGGCATCTTTATCATCGGACTCCGTTGAGCCGGATTCATCAACGCAGACGATGACATCGCCCGCTCCAAGAGAGATGCGTTCCCGGCGCTGGTACTGGCGTATCTGCCGGCGTGACATTTTATGGAGAAACAGCGGCGCGGTGACTGGATGGGCGAGATAAGCGAGTTCGGAAGAAAGAGCCCGTTGTATCTGCGCTCCCAGCGTGATACCGCACTTTTCACCGCGCCGATAGGTATACCCATTGTTTCGCTGCTCGTGCATCAGTTCGCGGCACGGGCCCAGATAACGCGCAATTCGTACCAAAAGGTCACTGGACTGTGCCTTGTCCAGAATTTCCATATCCATTTCACTGAACTGCTCACTCCCTGGCTCCGTACCCCATGCATCCAAGAGCGTTTTCAGGCCCTGTGTATGCTGTCCGGCGGCTTCAGCAGCCCGCTGCACTGTTTGCGCTCGGGAGTGGGCTACGGCAGAAATACTGTCGTTCAAAATACGGTGCAGATCCTCCAGCTGCTTTGCCTTATGCAGCACACGGTTCATCTGATTGGACAGGGAGCGGAAACGTTCATCCGTAGATTCCTGATCATAAAGCGTCTTTTTGTGGTCCAGTGTCTTCAGCATTTTCTGGAAAATCTGTTCCTGTTGTTCAAGCACCTGTGCCATATCCTTTTGGCCGCCATGCTTTGGGATGAGATCCTGCGGATGCTGTAAGAGCTTTTCAGCGAATTCTGCCGCACCTTCCGCCGCAAGGAAACTGCGTCCACGGCATCGCGCCTGCAGGCGGGTATAATCCGCATCCTTTTCGAACTGCGCAAACAATGGGGCGCTGATGCTGCGTGCAGCAATGCTGAGTTCATGTTCCGGGCGTCGGAGCGGTTTCAGCGAATAAAAGCATTGGAACAGATCCCTCACAATGTCCTGGAAAATAGGCAGACTCCGCGGTTTACATTTGAGTATTTCCTTTAGATGCGGTACTTTTTGGGCGGCAGCATCATAAATCTGATCCTCCAGCTTCAGTGATTGAAACAGGCGGTTTGAGACAGAAGATGATTTTCTTTGCCGCTGAAGCTCTTGATATGCTTTCATGAATGCCGGCATATTGATAAATACAATTGGTCTGTACATCGCAAACTTCTCCTTTTTCTAAAAAGGCGGGGGCCGTTTGGCCCCCGTCGGATCAATCAGGGAATTGCCTCAAAAAGGCAAATCCTCACCATCTTCATAATCAATATACCCCGCGTCATCAACAGGTGCCGGCGGAGAGGTGTAACCAGAGCGGACCGCCTGTCGGCCGCCGACTTGGGCTGCTGCCCCTTTTGATTCGGATTTTTCCTTGTCTCCGACGAAATCGACGCTGGACACGGCAATCTCCGTTGCAGTCCTCCGATTTCCTTCACGATCTTCCCAGTTCCGAGTTTGGAGTGAACCGACAAGTTCTATCCTCTTGCCCTTGGAAAAGTATTTGCAGATAAATTCCGCTGTACGGTTCCATGCTACCGCATTGAAGAAATCACTGTCTGCCCCCTCTTGAGGCTTAAATCGCTTTGGTACGGCGATGCGGAAATTGCACACAGTCTTATCCTCGCTGATGTTGCGCAGCTCAGGATCTGCTACCATACGGCCGCTTACGACAACTATATTTGCCATATTGTAATTCTCCTTTTCATTTATACGATTTGTAATTATCAAGGCATTTGTGATTGGAGCTGCTCCAGTTCGGGCAGCGTGATGTATGTAAGGTTTGTAGCGGAATGAGCCTGGCGGCTCTTGTCCTCCATTTCTTCAATCAATGCGTCTACAGCTGCCTGTGCCGATGCAGTCGGCAACGTGGTTCGGAATTCGAGGCAACTCTTATAAAGCTGTACAAGGCATTCCCGGAATTTCAAGAGAGCCCGCGTCTTATCTGTCTGACTGTCGGCAAGAAATGCGGAATATGCCTCATTCAACTGCACGCGGAAATCTTCAATTTTTTCAGCTACGCCATCCATGCAGGCATCCTTGAGAATTTGCTCAATTTTGGGGATGTCGCTTTGGACGCTCCAGAGATAAGGCGTGAGGGCTCGAACTTCGTCACTGGTCACGCAGTCCTTCCCGCTGAGCCATGCAAGGGCTTGTACAATCGGATAAAAACCAAAAAATTTACGGTCCGAGATGGGCAGTTTTTCCTTGCGCATTTCGCAGAGAATGTCGTCCATCATATCGCGGATCGCTTCTGGCACCTCCACTCCGGCAACTTCCTGCTGCATCTGCTGCAATTCATCCAGTGTGATGGGCTCCAATGCATGGTTGACGTCAGAACAACTGATTTTATCGCGAAGTATCTGCTGACGGGCAGACTTGTCCTTGATGTATTCCGTGACGATTTTCAAATCGAAACGGTCAAGCAAGGGAGCGTATACCTTATCCTCTGGATTGTGCAGGTTGGGCATTTCATTGGAGGCTGCGAAAAAACTGATGGTTGCGATGGGAATTTCTTCGCCCTCATTGGTATAGATGCGCTCGTTGAGTGCGGTGAGCAGAGAGTTCAGTGCATTATCATTCGCTTTAAAAATCTCATCGAGCAAAACAAGGTGCGCCTGCGGGATTTTGCCTGCCGTCAAAATAGACGGCCGGCCGCTGTGCAGCATGGACAGCGCTTCGCGCAGGGTGCTGACCGATCCTGAGGTTGCCTTGATACGGGCAAGCAGCACCGAACGCTTTGCATCATCCTGTTCGGCTTCGTACATATTATATAGCTGCTCGAGTTCTGCAACCGCCGACTGGTAAGAAGGCGTTTCTCTCAATACAGAATTGGATACGCCGCCGGGTACGATGCTTGCCAGATCCAGCCGTCCGAAGAGCTTTTCTTCGTCTGTCTCCCGGGTAAGCTGGTATCCAAAGAAATTCATGTCCTCAAAACAGCTGCGGAAACGACGGATGGCATCTGATTTTGCCTGACCAGGCAACCCCAGAATGAAAAGATTCCGGCGTGTCAACACTGCGACAGCCATGAAGCGCAGCAGCTCCTCACGTTCTGCGAGGCAGGTATTGAGGTATTGGAGGGCGTTGTTCATCTTATCCATTAAAACTGTTTTCATTGATTTTTCCTCATTTCATAAAAATGCCGATTTACGGTACTCTCTGTACATTTTTTCCGGATGTCAACCTCTGCCATTCTTCAAATGCAGGCTGTAAAAAGGCTCGGAGTTCTGCGTTGGTTGCCGTGCGGATACCGGGACCATTTTTGGTTTTTGCCGTCACCAGCTGCCCTTCCCGGATGAGCTGCTCTACCAATTCTTCCACAAAGCGATTTGCGAGATTCTTCCGGCCTTCTTTATCGCAGAGTCGGTGAACAGAAAATTTTTGAGCGATGCTCAAACCGAATGGACCTGTTATATACAGGTTTTTCCGTTTTGTCCTGCACCGTTCCAAGATTGTGCGTACGATCTCTTCGCGTTTCCTTTCCAGCTGCGTTCTGTATTCCTCGTCCGTGAGGTCCCAATATCTCTCATAGCAGTCGATGCCATAACAGCGAAATGAATCTGCCTTCTTTAGAAACTCCTGAATTCCAGAAATCTCATCCAGCTGTATGACGCCGCTGAAATTCATAGGATGAAGGCACAGCTCCTGCAGACCTTTCGTGACAGTATCGGATATGCTCGATCTACCGGGATGCAGCTGCCAGCCTGCATTTTGAAATAGATGGCGGCTTTCTTCTCGAAATCTGGCCGCATCGCTCTCGCATGTCCATCCGGAATCGAACTGGTAGCGGCTGCGGATTCGGAAATATACCTTTCTATATTCCATGGCATTACCTCTCATTTTCTCCGCTCAAGCGCCCATTCTCGTACCGTAGGGCGGAAAATAGAGCAGCTGCAAGGCAGGTACTTCTGCAACAATATGCTTGTGGCGCACTGGCTCCGGCAAACGGCGCAACGCATCCGCGGCTTCCTGCTTGGTAGAGAACCGCAATGCTCCCCGGAGATCCATGTAGCCGACGATCTCTCCCTGGACACTGCTTACATAGTTGCAATCGCATGGGGCGGTAAGTCCGTTATTCAGCCTCACAGTATAGATGGTTTTCATCATACGCAGTTCTCCCGAGCCGGAGCCCAGCCCATTAGGTCACAGATTTTCCGGCAATCATCCACCACGTAACCGGAAAGGCCTTCCGGCTTCCCGGCGGCCCACATACGGATCAGCCGTATCATGAGCGGATAGAAATCGCCACGCTCCTGTTCAGAATTCAGCGAATCTACGAACCGGTCCAGATCATAGCTGCTAAAATTGCCGTGCAAGCCGGCCAGCGAACAAAGTTCTTTTGCCAACTGCTGTGGAGCAGAGGCATGCTCCATAGCAGTGTTTCTTTGTGTGGAAATTCGGATCATTCGTGTATGCTTCATGATAAATATTCCTCCAGTTTTCAATGTATTTGGATGGATGTTTCCGCATTGGCACAGAGTCATCCATAGAAAGTAAAAAAATTAAGCTGCTTTTTTCTTTGCTCCTGTTCGTTTGGCCTGATCCGGCTTTTTTACATCTGCTGCGCTGGGAATGAACGCCCTGGTGCGCGGCATCTGTACATAGAACTGTTCTTTCGTCCGCAGCAACAAAGCTCCATCCTGGTCAATCCCAATGCGGATGACGCTTCCCTGCAGGGTTTGGACTGCTTTTTCGAGGATATCCTCACGATAATAGAAGACATGCGGCGTTGGCCGCGCCGCTGTGGCGGCGATATTTGTGCTTGTCCGGCTGAACAGGTCAGCACATTTTAGTGTCAAAGAATCATCGGTAAGCCCCAAATCAACCGTTGCACGTGGGTCCTTCGCCGAAACCGTCAACGAATGGAGCGCGTTGCAGAAAGCCTCCCGCTCAACAAGAGCACTGTAACAGGGCTTTAGCCGCCGCAGAATCATGGAGGGATCAAGAAATTCCGCCTTGCAGGCGGGACAGCTTACCAGCAGGCCATGCGCGGAAAAAATCAGTTCATGGTCTGTAATTCCAACGGTAAGAGCTTCTTTGGCATCCAGCACAGAAGAGACATATCTTGCCGCGTATGATGGAATGAGGAACATCGGCGCATCTTCCGCAGAAAAATTTTCCATCGTTACGGGTACCGCCACTTGTGTGAGTCCTTCCAGATCTGTTGTTGTAGCGATGGCACGGCTGTCGGCTACATTCAGACGAATGCAGCCGTAAGCAGGCTTCTCAGAGCTGTTCTGCATAAGCGCAAATGCGGTTCGCCTGACCAGCTGTGGAAAGTTTGTGATCGTGATTGCAGCGTACGGATCCTGGAATACAGGCTGCGGATAGCTGGCGGGTGGCAATGTGGCGAGCGTAAAAGTAGCGCGCCCGCTCCGCAGCACGGCATTTTCTGCCGGAGAAGTTTGAATGTCTACATCGTCTCCAGAGAATTTCTCCATCAACTGGCAGAGGATGGTGCCGTTGATTACGGCGCTCCCTGCTTCCTCCACTTCAGATGGAAAGCTGATGCGCGCAGCCAATGCCGTGCTGCGTGCTGTGGCAGTAACTTCCTTTCGTTCTGCATCCGCGTCAAGGTGAATACCGGAAAGCTGTGGGATCAAGTTGTCTCTGGGCAGCGCGGGCTGTAATTTCTTGAGTGCTGAGAGCGCTTGACTTCGAATAAAGTGAATATGCATACACAATACCTCCTATGCAGATTGGCCGAACAAGTCAAACAGCGAAAGCTGCGGAGATGATTCGGGCCGTTGATTGTTTCTACATTTTTTTCGGGATGTCTTGGGCGCAATGAACGAGTAACGGAGTACGCCTCTTTCATTTGATACAGGCAATGTGTGGCGGACGATGCCGGCAGACTGTACAGTGGATGGCAACGCGATTCCGGGCTGCGACGAACCGTCCAATATAGTTGGTTCGTCTGCCTGTTCATTTTCTTTGAGAAAGGCCATTTTATGAAACATGGCTGTGAGGTCTTCCACATGCTCGCTGATTCCCTGTGCCAATTCCCGGGCAAGCTGTGCCGCCAGGTCATCATTGCTGCCCAGTGCTGCAAGCCCTTCATCGGAAATATTTCCTTCAATCAGAGTTGCCGCGGAAAGCTTTGTGGCCATCAGTTCAATGGCCCGGTGCTGGATCGAGCCGATATAGTAAAAGAAATACACCTCAATGCGGGGGGCATACTGGTTGATGCGCCAGCTCCGGCGCGATGACTGACGTAAAGTAAACAGGTTGTAGCTGATATTGTAATAAATAAGTGTCGTGAAAGCATTCAAATCCAAGCCCGTCTCCAGCAAAGTCGGATTGACGATCAGCACACGGATACCTTCATCCAGCTGTGACTGTATCCACTCCTCACGTCGCTCTACTTGGACGTGTTGTGTCATGACCGCAGTAGGGATATTATTTTCACACAGAGCCTTGAACAGTTTTTCCTGTGTATCCAGCCGTACCCAACTCGTATAGATCAGGACATTTTCTCCGGCGTCCAGCTTTGTGAGGACCAGTTCCAACACCTTTCGGTCTTTTTCCAGCAGGCAACCAGATTGGACGGCATCTTCAGGTTCATAGACTACCTGGGGCGGCATCCCTTTTTTTGAAATGAAAATAGGTTCGTGCCCGTAAGGCTGGTCGGGATAAGCAGTAAGCAAGTTAATGAATGCGGATTGAAGTGCGGATGCCTGTTTGGGGTCAGAACGTGACAGGGCCTGGAAATACTTTTGGATGCGTTCATATTCCCGGGCAACGTCATCGCTCATGGCCAGGCCTATGGGGATTTCCTCATAATCCGGGAGAGCCTTTCCTATGTCATAGAGCGATATGAAAACTGCGTTTTCCAACAAAAATCGCGCGTAGACAAGAGGCGAAACGCCTGGTAACAGCCGGTCTTTCTTTTTGTGTACCACCGTGCGCCTTGTGGACTGGTATTCTTCTTCTGTGATTTCAAAGGTGGTTTCGATGACGCCGTAGTCGAAAGCAAATGCCTTCGTATCTCCATAAGCCTTCTGATCCAACTGCATATAGCGGGGGAAAAGGCGGTATAAAAGATAAAAAATCCTGGTCGCATATCCGTTGATGAGCGTAGCCGTCATACCGATAACCTTGCGCGCTGCATGGGCAATCTCCCCCATGGCGTCTCCCTGTCCGCTGTCATTGTTGTATTGATGCAGCTCATCCGCAATCAAAGCGTCTATCCTGCCGCGCATTTTTTTGCGGATATAGGTACTCAATGGATATCGCCGCGGAGAAGCAACTCGCTGGGGAGTGCCGTAAGCCGCAAGCTGCTCCAGCTTTTTGTGTACAGCTGAACTCTTTATGAACGGCGAATAAAGCGCCCGATGCGGAAGATAGACATAACCAAAGCCTCCGACTTTTACCCAATCTTTCGGGAGCATTCCCTCACAAAGCGGAGCCCATAAAGGGGACCGGCAGTGCCGGCAAATATGGTTTTTGGAATTTTCTCGTAGAAAGAACGTGCCGTCGGCATGAACAAAATAGGTGGAGCCCCCCTCATCCACAAGCGGCATCTCGATCACCTCACCGCAGTCCGGGCACACAAAGCCTTTTTTAGACTGCATCCAGCGTACCGCCGGATAGCGGTAGTATCCGTTTCGGGCATGCTCTTTTGAGAGTATGACATATACCGTTTTATCGCCGAGAAGATAATCTTGATAAACCGCGCTGAACTCTGAAATGTTGTGAATAATGGCCGCCCGGCTGTTGGGGATTGTTTCGCTGTTTTCACGCACCCATTTGCGGCACAAATGAGAAGGGCACATCACAACGTTAAAATGCTTTTTCTGTCGCTCCCGCATCTGACTGGCTGCAAGAGCCGCCATGCCGATTTTGGTTTTTCCCGCTCCGCAGTCGCCTACAACAATAGCCGGACGATACCGGTCGATTTTGCGGCTGGCCGCCTCGGCTGCCGCCAGCTGTGCGTCATACAGACGGTAACCAGTATTTTGAAAAATATAGTCGTTGATCTGATTTATTTCCCGGCTGAACGCATCTCTGGAAGGATCGAACAGCGGTTGATAGCGTTCCTTGATGCGTTCTGCGACCGTTACGCCAAATTTCGCTAGATACTGTGAGATCGTCCCGACCTTCTCAAAAGCGTCCGCTACATGAGGATCAGCGCCAGGTATCGTAATCTTTCTTTCGTGAAGTCCGGTTTCCAGAATCTCATGGAGGTTTTGTTCATCCTCGTTTAGCTTCAGCTGCCATGCATCAAAGGTTTCCGTACTGGATAAAACCGCAAGGGGAGTAAGTGCTCCGCAGCGGCGAAGCTCAGACAAAACATATTCTTGAAAATCCAAAAGCAGCGGTATGTGCGAATGCAGATCAAGCAGTTGGAAAAGGCGGGTATCATCGCCGACAGGAGTGTAAAAATAAAAACGCCGTTCTTTGATACGGGTGACGAAATAGCTTTCCCCCTGGGCATTTTTCTTCTCTTTCCGCTCGGTTTTTTCCTCCTGGCCCAAAGATAGAATTGCTTCCGCATATCCATTGGATCCAGTAATTGTTTTCTGATATTGCGCTTTTCGCGGGGTGAGTTCCACGCTGCCTTCTGGCGTTGTGACCTGAAGCGGCATACCGCTTGCAATCAGAGTACACAGCGCTTGAACGATTGATGGCTCACCCCCAAAGTGAATCGCAATTAGATTTCCTCTCGTATATGCCTCCTTATCGCCAGGCAACGGGGAGTATACGATCGTACTTGCATATGCGGATAGATAAATTCCGCTTCTGGTGCTGCTACAGGTGAATTTAAACAGCTGGGTTTGAGTCAATCACAGCCCCCCTCATTGTAATTTATAGGATTTGATATGCGTCCTCCTCTCTGTTGGAAATAGAAAAAGCTGCAGCAACGCACCCCAAAGGGGCAGGTTACTGCAGCTTATTGTACTTGAGAGTTATTTTAGACAGACTGGCACTGATAACGGCAAAGGATGAAGAAGCCGCTCCCACTCCGACCTAAGAACAATCACCTAAAGTACATCTTTATTATATTACGTCAAAATGTGTTTGTGCATTTACAAAATTTGTTTTCTCGTAAAAATTCAAAAATTTCCAGAGAGAATTTTAAACTGCGGAAGATGCGGTACAAACAAGACACATGCGATTATCGCCCGCAATGGACGGACACAAAGGGGATCCAAAATCACACAGGGAGTGAGGAAGAGTCGGTTGATGTTGTCGTTGCCTTTGGCTACCGTTGAAGTTTGAACAACAATGCATTGATAACCCCAACCCTGTTGTGTATAATAAGCAAGTAGGTGATTGAATTGAACTTGATATTGCATACGGTCAAGCAGGAAAAACAAAGGATCGAATACATGCTTGCAAAGTATCAAAGTGAGCTTTCTATCTTACCGAAAGGTGCAATCTCAGAAAAGAAGGTTGGCGAGAAAACATATTATTATCTGAAATACCGGGACGGTAAAAAGGTTATTTCGCAATATGTTAGTAAGAAGGAAATCGAAAATGTACGTGCACTTATAGAAAAGCGGCGGCACATGGAGGCAATGGTAAAATCCTTACAGGCGGAAAAAGCGATTGCAGATAAGGTATTGGAGAGTACGATATAATTTTATACCACGACAACAATGTGATTATTTCCGAACCGAAGTTAATTAAACAGAATCTATTTCTTGATTTTGGTTTTGGATTTTACACAACGAAAAATAAAATACAGGCGAGAGGCTTGCGGATAAGGTGACAAAACGCCGCAAAGACGGTGAAAAAGCTGTCAGTATCTATGAGTTTGACGAAACTCAAGCTTTTAAGGAATGCTCTGTTCTGCATTTCAACAGTGCAAATGAGCCTTGGTTAGATTTTGTATCAGAGAAGCGTTCTGGCATTATACAGGAGAACCTCACGACTTCATTTTCGCCCCGTTGCAAATGATGATGTTTATACGACATTCACGCTCTATTCGGCGGGCGTCCTTACAAAGGGACAGACTTTAGAGGCGCTGAAAATCAAAAAGCTGTATAATCAGCTGGTACTGTCATCTGAAAAGGCACTTTCCTATCTCAATTTTATCGGGATAGTTCCACAGGAGGAATTATAAATGAGGGCAGAAAAATTTGGCGCTAGTATGGGGGTTTTGGTCGAACAGATCGTTCACTTAATTACCGAAAACTACGAGTATGATGAAATGACCGCTTCAAACGAGTTTTACAGTTCAAAGGTCTATGCTCTTTTGGAGCAGGAAGAAACGAAGCTATGGCATCTCAGCCCTCTTACTCTATTCAACCTGTTTGACGAAGAAAAAAAGACTGGCAGTTTTGAACTGGCGGAGGAGGTTTGAGCATGAGCAGACAAGGAAAATTTATGATTTACTGTGCCGAGCAATATAAACTAGCAAAGCACCTGACAGGCAAACAACTTGCGGATCTTTTTAGCCGTTACCGAGTTTGGGAATATGTCTACTCTTGTTATGAGGCTTTGCACACGACAGGTACAAATTATATCATCGAGGATATTGACCTGTATATCGAAGCTCGTAAGCCAACCAGGACTTAAAGCAGCGGCAAACTAACTAATTGAAAATTATCAAAGATAAAATCATTTCTGCGAAAAAATTTTTTAGATAGTATCTACAAGAGCAAGATAGAACAGCAGTCCAAACAGCGATACAACGAACCTGTACCGCAGCGAGAAAAGCATCTGAAGTTTTTGCGTAATGAATGGCAGTGCCTCTTCACCATTTCAAGACTAGGAAACACTTCTAAACCAGATGGCGCAGTGTATAGAGATATTTGTCGTATTCGCGTTATTCTTTGCGGTTCTTTTTTGAGGAATGACAACTTCCATACCCACTGAAACTGCATAGGCCAGGATACCGTTCGTGTCATGGCCCCGGTCTGCCAACGGAGTTTGTGCGGAAACACCTTCGATTAGGTGGACAGCTTCTTTGCAATCCGCTTTGATACCTTCTGTAATGCAGATGAACCTTTGATGCGCACTGCCCTACTTCCCGTAGTCGGGATGCATGTCACGCTAGGGCGCTCTGGTTCGCAATCCTCAAAACACTGCATTGATAAAGCGGCGATTATCCTAGGCGATCCTCCCTATTGCGCCCGTTGCCTCGGTAAATATGGTTCCAGCAATACCCATACTTGATCGTTTATATCGCGCCGATAGTAGAACGCATCCATATCTCTTCTTCTACCTTTTATGTATGCTACATTTTACCACAATTTTACCATTCTAGTGTAGACGCCCTCTAAAAAACAAAAAAAGCGGAGAGAGGAGATACATCGTTAGTGAAAAAAATCCGCAACATATCTATTAAGCGGCGTATGATGGCTATTTTTGCCGCGCTGGCCCTGCCTGCGGTGCTGGTGTTAGGCATTTATACCGCCACCGCCATGGAGGAACTGCGCACAAAATTGGCCAAGGCAGGTGAATCTTCCCTCCGCTTGTTCGCGGCATCTCTACAAACACAGATGAACGCGGCCGAAACCTATATGGTGGATACGGTCCTGCACAGCGAGGCCCTGCGCCGCTTAGGCAGCGAAACCAGCCGTACCCAGGCTTATCTGGATGGATACGAAGTCAACCAGGGCTTTTCTGCCGTGGTGTCGGCCAACGAGGCGCTGGCGGGGCTGATGCTGTACAGTGTGCCCAATAACCTCTACATGGCTCAATACGGCACTGTGTCCGGCGGCGGGCCCGAACAAAAGACACGGGCCAAGCAGGGAATCCAGGCCGAAGTCACGGAATTGGTCAGTGCCGGCCCTCTGGATACAGAGCGTTGGTTCGCCAAAAAGATGGGTGGTCGCACGTATTGGATGCGGGTGGTGCGCTATCGCTCGGCCTATCTGGCCAGCGTCATCGACTTAGGGCTATTGCTGGACAAGGCGGCCGCCCAATATGACTTTGACGGTCCCTTGATCCTGCTGGACGAGGCGGGCATCCCCCTCCTTGCGGGCACCGCCGCGGTGGCGCCTGACCAGATGCAATGGAAGCCGGAGGGCTATGGCACCTTGACGTATGAGGGGGAGCCTTATTTGAGCGTGACGGCATCGGCCAGACAGCTGTATTTTTTGTATCTGATGCCCTTCCAAGGGGCCCAGGGGGCCATGCGCCCGCTGGAGCTGGTGCTGGCGGTGTGCACCGTATTGGTGCTGGTGGCCATTCCCGTAATGTGGGTCTATCTGCGCCGCACGGTGTTCCGGCCGCTGGACTCCCTGGTGGATACCATGGAGCGGATCGGGGAGGGCGAGCTGATGGCGCGGTCCAGCACCATGTATAAGAATAAGGAGTTCAAACAGGTAAACGATACCTTTAACAATATGATCGACCAGATCACAAAGCTAAAGATCGACAGTTACGAGCGGCAGCTCGCGGCCGAGCGCAGTGAGATGGCGGCGCTGAAAATGCAGATCCGGCCGCATTTTGTGCTCAACTGCCTGAAGAATGTGTATGCCTTGGCACAGACGGGCCGCACCGGAGAGATCCAGTCCCTGATTCTGCTGCTATCGCGCCATTTGCGCTATGTGCTCTCTTACAGCGAGGACACGGTGCCCCTGGAACGGGAAGTGGAGCTGTGCCAGAACTACATTGAGCTGAGCAGTGTGGGCCAAGAACACCCAGCCGCCTGCAGCGTGGAGGTGAACAGCTGCTTGGACACGCTGCCCGTGCCACCTGTCTCGCTACTGACGCTGGTGGAGAACAGCGTGAAGCACGGCGCTCGTGAGGGCAGTATCCTGAAAATTTCCATCACCGCCCGCCGGCTGGAAATGGAAGAGGGAGCCCTGGCCAATATCACGGTGAGCGACAATGGCCCGGGGTTTACCCCGCAGCAGCTGGAGGAACTGAACAAGGCCATGCCCCGGGAGGAAAACGGCCGCCACGTGGGCCTGGCCAACGCGCTGCGGCGGTTCCAACTGCTGTACGGCGACGGCTTGGCCGTGGCCTTTGCCAGCGGCCGCGAGGGCGGGGCAAAAATCGAGCTGTTCCTACCGTTGCAGGCAGTCACAAAGGGGGATGCGGAAGATGAAATTGCTGATTGTGGATGACCAGATGAGCGTGGTGGAAGGCCTAAAAAAGGGCGTCAATTGGAAGGCCATAGGCTTTTCCGAAGTGGATACGGCCTACAACGCCGTGGACGCCCGGGCCAGCCTGCGCCGCAGGCCGGCGGATGTGATGCTGTGCGATATCGAAATGCCCATGGAAAACGGCCTCGAGCTGCTGGCCTGGATGCGTGAGCAGGGCATGGAGACGCGCTGTATCTTCCTCACGGCTCACGCCAAGTTCAACTATGCACAGGAGGCGGTGCGCCTGGGCGGTTTTGATTATATCATCCAGCCGGCCCCTTACTCCGAGATCGGCCGGGCGGTGGCCAAAGCTGCCGAGGACGTCCTCAGCGGCAGGGAACAGGCGCAGCTGCAACAGATGGGCAAAGCCTTCCACCAGCAGGAACCGGCTATTGCGGCCAATGTGCTGCGGGGGTTCCTGAGGCGCCAGCCCAACGGGCGCGACGTGACCACCTTGGAAAAGTTGGGTATCCTGCCCATGCGCAGTAAAGCGGGCTATGTGGCGCTGCTGCACGTCATGCGCTGGGAAGAAGGGGAGGACCCGTGGGTCGGCCCGCTGCTGGGCGTAGCCATCGGCAATATCGCCAAGGAGATGTTTGAGCCTCACGGCGAGCTTTCGGCGCTCTCCTTTATGGAAGAATCCAGTTTTGCCTTGCTGCTGCAGAACACGGAAGGGGAGGAGATGCCCCTGGAAAGCGTGACACGGCAGCTGATGTTTTTGAAAAGCGCCTGCGAGCAGTACTTCCACTGTTCCCTTGCCTGTTATCTGGACGGCCCCATCCCCGTGGCGGACGCACCCGCACGGTGGGAGAAACTGAAGGTGATGCGGGATGACAATGTGTCCCTGCGGCCCGGCGTGTTCCAGCTGGAGGAAAAGCCGCGCGTGCCCCACACCTTCCGTGTGCTGCAGATTCGCGGCTGGTGTAGCCTTTTGAAAGAGGGCTATCCCGAGGCCATGGAAAATGAGGGCATGGCTTTGCTTGACAAATTGGTCGAGAACCACCAGTTGGACGCCGCCACCCTACGGGTATTTTATCAAGATTTTCTGCAGATGGTGTATTTCACGCTGGAGGGCAGCGAGGATAAGTTGCACGAGATGTTTCGCAGCCCCGAGGACTTGGAACTGTACCGCAACGGTATGAAGTCGGTGGATAATATGAAAAAGCTGCTGCACCATGTGGCGGAAAACTTCGCTGTGCCCGTTCCCGCCAGCGATCAGAAGGCTGTGGTGGACAAGGTGCGGCGCTATATCGGCGAACACCTGGAAAATGAGCTACGCCGGGACGAACTGGCCGAATATGTGCATCTGAACCCCGATTATCTTACCCGCATTTTCAAAAAAGAGACTGGCTGCACCATCAAGGAATATGTCATCCGCCAGAAGCTAGAGGAGGCGAAAATGCTGCTACGCACCACGTCCCTGCCCATCAGCTTCATCGCCGCCAAAGTAGGATACTGCAACTTTTCCCACTTTTCCTATGCCTATAAAAAGGTGCTGGGCATCACCCCTCAAGAGGAACGGCAGGGCACCGACAAAGGATAAAGAAGGTCTTGATTTCGATAGAATAAGCCCGGTTTTTTGGTAGTGAGTGCGCTGAGAGGAGCCGTATAATGAAAATACACTGCAAAAAGATACTGTGTGTGGTCTCCCTGTTCTTAGCCCTTCTGGGCGGCTGCGCCCGCCAGGCCCCCGCGCAGCTTCCGCATCAGGAGGCCGTCACCCTGCGCATCCTCACCGTGGGCTCCTCCGGCGAGGATGCCTGCCGCCGCATCAGCGCGGCCCTCAGTGAAATCACCCGGGAAAAATTGGGCTTTTCCGTGGAACTGCAGCAGGCCCCCATGTCCAATTACGACAGCGTCTTGTCCCGTCAAATGCTGTTGGGCGACGCGCCGGACCTGTTCTGCTACATGGACCCAGAGTATCTGCTCAATTGTGTGGAGGAAGGGTATCTTGCCGCGCTGGACGGCATGCTGAAGGATTCCGCCTGGCTCAAAAGCTATGTCCCGCAGGAACTGTGGGCCTGCGTGCGCGTGGGCGGGCAGATTTATGCAGTGCCAGCCAATAACAATGTGAATTACAGCCAGGGATTCCTGGCCCGGGCCGATATAGTGCGGGCGCTGGGCATCGACCCCGCCGCGGTCACCACCTGGGACCAATTGCACGACGTGCTGGTGCAGGTGAAGAACGCTTACCCGGAAATGGTGCCCGTGGTGCCCCATTTCAGTCAGATCCAGCAGACCTTGGGCCAGGACCCGCTGGGGGACAACCTGGGCGTACTGCTGGACAATCAGGGCACCACGGTGGAAAATCTTTACGCCAGTAAACAGTACGCCGAGGTGTGCCGGCGCATGCATCAGTGGTACGAGGAGGGGCTCATTCTCAAGGACGCGTCCCTCACGGACGATTCTGCGCCCCGTATGATGAAGCTGTACGACGGCTTCGGCTTTTTCCCCCGCGTCAGCGACAATAACATCATCAGCAGCACCCGCTCGTTCGGGGAGGAGCTGGTGCCTTTTGTGATGAGCGACCCCATCGCCAACACCTCCTCGGTGAACCTGGGCTGGTGCGTGGGGGCGAACAGCCAATATAAGCGCGAGGCGATGCAGATGATCGAGCTGCTGTATATCGACCAGGAAACCGCGGATCTGTGCATTTACGGCCAGGAGGATGTCGATTATGTGCGCCTGGACGAAGACACGGTCACCAACATCGCCGCGCCCCCCGCGGACGAGTGGAGCACCATCCACTGGGGCTGGCCCAACCGCCAGGCGGCCAGCACTTGGACACTGCCCGGCAAAACATTGCCCAAAGTGCCGCTGAAAGGCGCCCAGCGCTCGCCCGCCATGGGCTTTGTATTCGATTCCACACCGGTGCAGTCGGCGGTGAACCGCTGCAAAACGGTGACGGATAAATATCATAATGTGCTGATGAGCGGCTATCTGGACCCCGAGGACGCGCTGCCGCGCTTCCTGGCGGAGCTGGAAGAGGCCGGTATCGGCGCGGTCATTACAGAAAAGCAGGCACAGCTTGACACCTGGCTGGAGCAACGCACGCAAAGCGGGCTCTGAAGCGCCGGAAAGGGGACAGGGGAAGGCCGCGCCTTGCTTTGGAAGGAGAAGTTGGCTATGAAGCACACAGCGGTGAATCCTTACCTGCCCCTGTATGAGTATGTGCCCGACGGCGAGCCGCGCCTGTTTGACGGGCGGGTATACCTGTACGGCTCCCACGACACGGCGGGGGGCGATTTTTTCTGCCTCGAGGATTATGTAGCCTGGTCTGCGCCGGAGGACGATTTGGGCGATTGGCGTTATGAAGGGGTCATTTATCGCAAAGACCAGGATCCCTCCAACCCGGACGGCAAGCTGGAGCTGTTTGCCCCGGATGTGGTGCAGGGGCCGGACGGGCACTATTATCTGTACTACTGCCTGCGTATGCGGCGGGAGTTCGGGGTAGCCGTCAGTGATTCGCCCGCCGGGCCTTTTGCATTTTACAGCCATATTCAAAAAACGGACGGCTCGGTGCTGGAAGACGCCATGCCCTACGACCCATCTGTTCTGGTGGATGAGGACGGAAAGATTTATTTGTATTATGGCTTTGCCAGCGAAATGCTGGGAAAAAAATATGGCTTTGTAAAAAGCCCAGGGGCCATGATGGTGCAGCTGGACAGCGATATGCGCACGGCTGTTACCGAACCTGTGCTGTGTATTCCTGGAGAAGATGAGGCCCCGGGCACAAGTTTTGCGGGCCACGCCTATGTGGAAGCGCCCTCCATGCGCCGCTTCGGCGATCTGTACTATTTTGTCTATTCCAGCCAGCGCTGGCATGAGCTGTGTTACGCCGTCAGCAGCCGCCCCGACGGCGGCTTTATCTACGGCGGCGTCATCGTGGATAATGCCGATCTGGGCCTTAATGGCCGCACGCTACCGGTGTGTATGCCGGGCAATAATCACGGCGGCCTGATACAGGCCGGCGGGAAATGCTATATGTTCTATCACCGCCACACCAACTGCACGTCCTTCTCCCGCCAAGGCTGCGCCGAGCAGGTGCAGCTGCTGCCGGGCGGACGCATCCCCCAGGTGGAGGTCACCTCCTGCGGGCTGAACGGCGGCCCGCTACTCGCCGAAGGAAACTGGCCCGCGGCCATCGCCTGCCAGCTTTATGGTGCTGACCAAGCGTCGATGCTGGACTTCCGCAATGTGGCGCGGAACACGGTGCCCTTCATCACCGAGACGGGCACCAGCAGCCCTTCGCCTCAGCAGTTTATCTGCAACATCCAGGGCGGCACGGTGGCCGGCTACAAGTATTTTGTATTCTCCGCCGCGCTGGCCGTCGTCACCCTGTGGCTGCGGGGGACGATGGCGGGCGCGCTCCGCCTCTGCCTTGACGCACCGGACGCGCCCCCCGCCGCCCAAAGCCCGCTGGAGCTGGCGGCCGCGGATTGGCAGCCAGTAACGCTGACGCTACCGTCGCTTCCCACGGGCGCGCACAGCCTTTACTTCTGTTTTGATGGCGCGGGCAGATGCGATTTCCTGCGCTTTACATTCCACTGAAGGGGCGGCCGGGATTCTGAAAGGAGAATTTTTATGCGTATTCTATATGTGGACATCGACACCCTGCGCCCGGACCATCTGGGCTGCTACGGCTATTCCAGGAACACCAGCCCCAATATCGACGCCATTGCCCGCGAGGCGGTGCGCTTTACCGACTATTATTGCTCCGACGCGCCCTGCCTGCCCAGCCGCGCCGCCCTGATGACAGGTCGCTTTGGCATCCATACGGGTTGCGTGGGGCACGGCGGCATCAACGCCGAGATGCGCCCCGAGGGACGCGACCGCGGCATGGCCGACTTTAACGGCCGCTACAACCTGCCCGCGGTGCTGCGCCGGGCCGGCATGAAGACCGCCACCATCAGCAGTTTTCCGGACAGGCACGCTGCCTGGTGGTTCAACGGCGGCTTTGACGAATGCTACAACGTGGGTAAGCGCGGCCTGGAACCCGCCCACGAGGTGCTCCCCCTGGCGCTGGACTGGCTGGATCGCAAGCGGGAGACAAAGGACTGGTTTTTGCACCTGCATGTGTGGGACCCTCATATCCCTTACCGCACGCCGGAAAATTATGGCAAGCCCTTTGCCGATGACCCGCTGCCCGACCCCTGGATGACCCAGGAGCTACTGGATCATCACCGACGCACAAAGCCCGGCGGCCATTGTGCCTGCGAGGTGACGGGCTACGACAACGTGCCCAACCCGGCCACGCCGCGCCAGATTACCGAGATCAAGAACCTGGACGATTTCAAAACCATGGTGGACGAGTACGACACCGGCGTCTGGTACGCGGACCAGCAGTTGGGCAAGGTATTCGGGAAGCTGAAAGAGCAGGGCATCTACGAGGATACGGTCATCATCATCAGTTCCGACCACGGCGAGGACCTGGGTGAGCTGGGCAGCTATTGCGAGCACGGTGAGGCCGATTATATCACCACCCATATCCCCATGATCATCAAATGGCCGGGCTGCGCAAAAAACGCGGTGTCCCGGGGCTTCCACTACAATTTGGATCTGCTGCCCACCCTCATCGACCTGCTGGGCGGCGTGCCAGAGTTCACCTGCAACCGGGTGGTGGGCAAAAAGAATCCTGTCCGCTACGACGGCGAGAGCTACGCGGACTGTGTGCGCACCGGCGCAGACGGCGGCCGCGACCATCTGGTGGTCAGCCAGTGCGCCCATGTGTGTCAGCGCAGTGTGCGCTTCGGCGACTGGATGTATATCCGCACCTATCACGACGGCTATCACCTGATCGAAGACGAAGAGCTGTTCAATGTGAAGGACGACCCCCACGAGACGAAAAACCTGGCCGAAGAGCATCCGGAAGTGTGCTGGCACGCGGCTTGGTATCTGGAGCGCTGGGTGGCCGACAACATGCTCAATAATATCTACCACTCCCACGAAGACCCGCTATGGAACGTGATTGCCGAGGGCGGTCCCTTCCATTGCCGCGGCTATCTGTACGATTACTGCCAGCGGCTAGAGCAGACCGACCGCGCCGACTGCGCCGAAGAACTGCGCCGCCGCCATCCGCGGGAACTGGAAGAGCGCTATTGAGCCGGAAAGGAGCCGTTACCATGGCAAAACGCCCCCACATTATCATTTTCAACCCGGACGAGATGCGTTCGTCCGCGTTGGCGCACCTAGGCAATCCGGCGGCCGTCACCCCCAATCTGGATGCTTTCGCCGCTAGCGAGGCCGTGTCCTTCCGCAATGCTTACTGCCAAAACCCGGTGTGCGTGCCCAGCCGGTGCAGTTTTTTCACCGGTCTGTATCCGCATGTGCACGGCCACCGCACCATGAGCCATCTGCTGCGTCCCGGCGAGACCACGCTGCTGAAGGAGTTGAAGGATGCCGGTTATTACGTGTGGATGAACGACCGCAACGACCTCACCGCCGGCCAGGTCCCCGGCTGGACCGAGAGCCATGCGGATAAAATCTATTACGGCGGTCAGGAAAAGCAGGGCCCCGGCCCGGAAAATCCCGAGCCCCGCGGCGAGCCGGGCGGTAAAAATTATTATTCGCACTATGAGGGCAAATTGAAACTGGATGAGCGGGGCGTCAATTACAATGGCGACGACGAGGTGGTGGACGCGGCCATCGCGTGCATTCGGAATCTGCCGGAGGAACAGCCGCTGTGTATGTTCCTGGGCCTGACGTATCCTCATGCGCCCTACCGGGTGGAGGAGCCCTACTTCTCCGCTATCGACCGGGCCAAACTGCCCCCGCGTATTCGGGCGTCGGACTGCACCGGCAAGGCGAAGATTTTGTCGGAGATCCGCAAGTATGCAGGAATGGACGATTACACCGACGCCGACTGGGACGAGCTGCGGGCGGTGTATCAGGGTATGTGCATGAAGATCGACGCCCAGTTCGGTCGCCTGATGGCGGCACTGAAAGAGGCGGGCATCTATGACGACTGCGCCATTTTCTTTTTCAGCGACCACGGCGATTTCGCCGGGGACTACGACCTGCCGGAAAAATGCCAGAACAGCTTCGAGGACTGCCTCACGCGGGTGCCCTTCCTCATTAAGCCCCCCAAAGGCACGGTGGTGGATCCCGGCATCAGCGACAGTTTGACGGAGCTGGTGGATTTCTACGCCACGGCCATGGAATTTGCCGGCGTGGCACCCAGCCACACCCATTTTGGCCGCAGCCTGCGCCCCGTTTTGGCCGACCGCGGGGCCAAGGTGCGGAACTATGCCTTCTGCGAGGGCGGCCGCCAGCCGGGCGAGCCCCACTGCGACGAGTATCACTTAGAGGGCGGGGGTGTGGCGTCCACCGTCACACCTTACTGGCCAAAGCAGCGGGCCCAAAGTGACGACGAGGCCCACGCCAAGGGTATTATGATACGCGGCGCGCGCTACAAGTACATCAGCCGCACCTTGGGCGATGATGAACTGTATGATCTGAGGGAAGACCCGGGCGAGACCACCAACCGCATCCAAGACCCAGCCTTAGCCGATGTGCTAACCCAGATGCGGTTGGAAATGCTGAAATGGCTGCAAGCCACAGACGACGTGGTCCCCTTTGACCATGACGCGCGCTTCACACCGGAGATGTTGTGGGCCCGCGTGCGGGGAATGGTGCCGCCGGAAAAAACGGATGAAGTAAAGCAGATGATTGCCGACGGTATCAATTTTCCGATGTTGATGCATTATTGTCGCGAACTAGCCGGGCAAAAAAAGCCTTAAACGGCGCAAAAAGGGAAAAGAGAGCAAAAAAGAAAGCGGAAAAGATGCAAAAAAGCGTCTTTTTCGCTTTCTTTTGCTATAAAAAGGCTTTGTTTTACATTTAACATTTGTTAACAGGACGAATGGGCCTAGCGAGAGAAGTCGTAAAAATCATATAAAAAATCGTTTTTTCGACAACGGAATCAGAGACCTAAAGATCAAGTCGTAATTTTGACAGCAGGCTTTCGGAAAATCTACAGTCCCGCCAATGGCCGCCCGTTATAATGAAAACCAGAGACAGCCCGGGGCAGGCTCGGGTAGCAAAGATGGAGAAGGAGGCATGTTCCCAATGCCGGAAAAAGGAAAGGTGCTGGCCGAAGTAAAAGACTTGTGCAAAAACTTTGGCGTGACCATCGCGTTGTCCCATGTGGACTTCGCAGTAAAAACCGGCGAGATCCGCGGTTTGATTGGCGAGAACGGCTCGGGTAAATCCACCGTTTCGTCCATCATCGCGGGCTTGCAGCCCCCAAGCAGCGGCCAGATGTTCTATAAGGACAAGCCTTGGAGGCCCAAAGATGTGCTTGAGGCGCAGGAGGCCGGCATCGGCATGATCGTTCAGGAGGCGGGCACCATCGCGGGCATTTCTGTGGCGGAGAATATCTTCCTAGGCAATTACAAACGCTTTAAAAAAGGCCCGATTATTGACAGAAGGGCCATGGTGTTCGAGGCGCGCAAGGCGCTGGAAAAAATCGGCGTCACGGATATCAACCCAGCGCTGCCCACCCGTATGTACGACATGCAGGAGCGTAAGCTGATCGAGATTGCCAAATGCATGTATAACGACCCTGAACTGCTGATTGTGGACGAAACCACCACCGCGCTGAGCCAGACTGGCCGTGACATCATTTACAAAATTATGCACGATATGGCTGATGCGGGCAAGGCCGTGATGATCATCAGCCATGACCTCAACGAAATGATGGAACAGTGCGACACGCTAACCGTGCTACGCGACGGTGTCATCATCGACAACATCGCCAAGGCCGATTTTGACCCAGACGATATCAAGCAGAAGATGGTGGGTCGCGAGATCAAGGGCCACTACTACCGCGTGGACAATGACGGCTATAAAGAGGAAGTGGTGCTGAAAGCCGACTGCATCACCACCATGCACAGCTTGCTCTGTTTTGACTTGGAACTGCACAAACAGGAGATCCTAGGTATCGGTGGTTTGTCCGACTGCGGCATGCACACTGTGGGCCGCGCCCTCTACGGGCTGGATCAGGTGGTGGACGGCCAGGTGGTACTTACCAAGGACGGCACGGTGGTGAAAAACGCACAAGTGGCCTTTAAAAACGGGCTGGGCTATGTGTCCAAAAACCGCGACACCGAAAGCTTGGAGCTGAACGCCTCGATTTACAACAACATCGCCTCCACGGGCTATGACAAAAACAACATGGGCCCCTTCATCAGCCCCCGCAGGGAAAAGGCCTACGTGGACAAGCAGGTCAAGGCATTGATGATCAAATGCCAAAATGCTTATCAGCCAGTGCGTGCCCTCTCCGGCGGCAACAAGCAGAAAGTGGTGTTCGGCAAATGGTGTGCTGACGACGCGGACATCCTGATCCTAGACTGCCCCACCCGCGGCGTGGACATCGGCGTCAAGGCGGCCATGTACCAGCTGATTTACGACATGAAGAAGCAAGGCAAATCCATCATCATGATCAGTGAGGAGCTGCCGGAGCTAATGGGTATGTGTGACCGACTGCTGATTATGCGCGACGGCGAAGTGTCCGGTGAATTTTTCCGCAAAGATGGATACGACGACCGTACGCTCATCGAATACATGATTTGAGGAGGACAACCGACAATGAATGCAACCGCCTCCGTAAAAACAAATGACCGGGAGCTGCACTTGAGCTTGAAAGAACGTGTCGAGGTCATCCGCTCAAACCGCTATTTCCTGATGATTTTCCCCTTTGCGATGCTGGCGCTGATGATTGTTATCTTCGGCGTAACCACCCAAGGCCGCTTTTTCAAACCCAGCGTGCTCAAGGGCATCCTTAGCCAGGCCATCATTATCGGCACCTGCGCCACGGGCGTGGCTTTCATCTACTCCAATGGCAACCTAGACATTTCCATAGGCGCTGTGCTGGGCATGGCCTCCACCCTCGGCGTATTGGCCCACAACGCCACCGGGTCAGTGTCTGTGTTTGTGCTGGTCAGTGTAGGTACGGCCCTGGCGCTTATGGCCTTCAACTGCACTATGAGTGTGGTGTGCCATATCAAAACCATCACCGTGGCAATTGTGGTCACGCAGATCTATGGAGCCATCACCACGCTGCTGATCGGCGGTGCTGGCAAGATTGAGATTCCCTACGAAGTAAGTTCCGGTATGGAAGATGGGGGATTCCGTTATATTGCTTTTTTTGCTTACTTCCTCTTCTGTGTGGTCATCTATCACTACACCAAGGTGGGCCGTGAGTTGCGCTTTTTGGGCGGCAATGAGAGCTGCGCCCAGCAGACGGGCATGTCCAACGCCAAGGCTACTTACATCAGCTTCTTGATGACCGGCCTGGGTGTGGGCCTAGCAGCAGTGTTCAGCGTTATCGACGTTTCGGCCGTCAGCGTGGAGACTGGCAATGGCTTGGGAATGGACGTGATGCTGGCCACGGTGCTGGGCGGCATGTCTATCTTTGGAGGTGCCCGCTCAAATGCTTATGCGGGTTTGGTTGGCGCCCTGACGGTGGCCGCCCTGAACAAGGGCCTTTTGATGGTGGGTGTGTCCTCGGCCCTGATCCAGGGCATCCGCGGCGTCATCTTCCTAGCGCTGGTCTACCTGAACAGTGAGCGGCAGAAACTGCTGCCCTCACGTGTACAATTCTAAAGGTTTTAACGCACTTCGGTGCGGTGAGAAACGATTGATGAAAAGGAGATTTGAAATCATGAGAAAGAATATTCTGAAACGCGCGGCAGCTGTCGTGCTGACCGGCGCTATGCTTCTGGTCAGTCTGGCTGGCTGCGGCGGCACACCCTCTTCTGCCTCGGCATCCACCGCGGGTTCCAGCTCTGCAACCTCTGCCACCGATAGTGGCGCACCAGCGCCGACCAAGCAGTTCGTAATCGGTGTGGCCGAGGCGCAGGCCAACGACGAGGTAACCACCCGCCGCGCCTATTTTGAAAATTTTATCGCCCCCACTTATAACGTGAAGTTCATCTTCTCCGAAGTGCTGAAAGATGACGCAGCCGTCAAAACTTTTATCGAGAACTGCATCGACTCCGGTGTGGATGCCATCATCGACTTCAAATCCAACTCCGCTCAGATGGCGCGCCTGTGCGAGGAGAACGATGTAGTTTACACCGTACAGGGAATCCCTGATATGGCACCTGAACTCATGGAAGGCGACTTTCCCCTGTTTACAGGCTGGTCGGGTGCCGACAACGCACAAGTGGGCAACTTGTTCCGCGATTGGCTGGAGGCAAATGCCAGTGAAGATGGCAGCGAAGGATTCTTGGTATCCACCTCCCTGGCTGCCCAAGGCAATGTCCAGCATGTTGAAGTGTCCCGGGCCATCTTGGAAGGACTGCAGGAAAAATATGAGCTGACCTATGAAAAGACTATTGATGAGTTGGTTGCTTCCTCGGAGACCACCAATGTGGCCAACGATAAAAATATCCTGATCACCTTGTACCCAGGCTCTCCCAACAAAGAAACATGGCTGCCCGGTATCTCTTCCTTGCTGCAGAGCGGAAAATATGCCATGTTCCTTAGCTCTGGCCAGACGTACAACCAGTCTGCCACTGCTGTGAACGAAGTGGAGCAGGCCTTCGGCATCGACATCAAGGTCGCCAGCATTGCTGCTTTCAGCACGACCCTGACCACTGCCTTCAACACCCAAGACCCCAACGGAAATCCCAGCGTGGACATGGTGACGGTGAAGCCATCCAGCGCACTGAACGCCTGTCTGTTTGCAACTACTTACAATGCGCTGAATGGTGCCATTGACACTGCATGCCGGGATGCAGACGGGAATGCTGCCAACTATCGTTTCCAGATGATTTCGATCACCAGCCCCGAAGAATTGGCTATGACCGAAGGTTGGGATGACAGGGACACCGGGACCTGGATTGCAGGCAAAGAATTTGTGGATTCCATGCTGGTCACGAATAATCCCGACATAACACCTGAAGACATCAATAAGATCATGGCCAGCCTGAATGTGGAGAGCATCAGCGCGATGATGGAAAAAGCCTGAAACAACGTATAGATACGAGGGCGGACGTCCCAACCGATAAAGGAGAGAGAAACAAATGAGCAAATGGCAGGACTTTAAGAAAAAGCATATTCTGCTCATGCATGCGGCGTTCACTATTGCCGTGCCTATGGCGGTGTGGTTGGTCATGGAAGTGCTGAATTCCCTGATCTGCGGCGTCCACACCATGAACTCCATGGTGGACTGGACCACCCTCATGCGCAATTTGGTGTCCTCGTTCTGCTTCGCCTTGGGCCTGAACTGTAACCTGCCGGTGGGCCGTATGGATACTTCCACCGGTTCACAGATGTATTTGGCCTGCATCATTGGCGGCAATGTGGCACTGTCCCTGAACTTAGGCGGTGTGGGCGTGTTGGTGTTCAGTATGTTGCTGGGCATGGTGGCCGGTGGTTTCACCGGGTTCCTGTTTATCAACCTGCGTATCCTGCCCATGGTGCTGGGCCTGGGCATCAGTTTGGTGTACGAATGCATTTCCTTTAGCGTGTATGACCAACAGGGCCTGAGCCTCTTTGGTAAGCAGGGTGTAGGCATCCTGTCCAACAAGTTGTTCATCGTTTTGGTCACTCTGCTTATTATGGCGGTGATGACTTATCTGTTCCAATACAGCTCGTTCGGCTATAACCGCCGCGCCATTCAAGGCAACCAGAAGCTAGCCAACGACGCGGGAATCAATATCTACCGCAATGCCTTGCTATGCTATATGACTGCCGGCGCGCTGGTGGCCATTGCCGGCGTGTTCGACACCGCATATAAGAGCAACTTGGTGCCTGTGCTGGGTATGAACTCCAACAGCACGGTATTTGCCAACATGTTCCCCATGGCCGTGGGCGTGTGGCTGGCTAAAAAGTCGAACCCGGTCATCGGTATTCTGGCTGGTTCGCTGAGCGTACAGTTCTTGGTACTGGGTCTGGCCAAATTTACCAACGTGGGCATGAGCGACTATCTGCAGACCTGTATCAAATACAGCGTGTGGCTGGTGTTCATGATCTACCGCATGAATGAGGATAAATTCCAGTTCATGAAAGACAAACGTGCTCGCGTGGCATTGGCCAAGGCGACCCGTGCCAAACGCATGGCTGCCGCGGCCGCCTGAAAAGCAAAACAAATTTTACGGCGGCGGCAAAGTGATTTGCCGCCGCTTGTTGTAGAAAGGGGTCTCATCGATGACGGAAAAACGTCTTAATATCTTGATGATCATGGCTGACCAATTTCGCCTCACCACCTTGGACGGCATGGGGGACAAAATTCCCACACCCAATATCAAACGTATTATGGACAAGGGGCTTGTGTTCACCCAAAGCTGCTGTGCCTGCCCTTTGTGCACTCCCAGCCGGGCGGCCTTGGCCACGGGCAAATACCCCAGCCGCTGCGGAGTGCCCGTGCATGACGCCGTACTGCCGCCGGAGCAGGCTACCTATTATCAGGCTCTGCGCAGAGCGGGCTACCGGGTGGGCGTGGCAGGCAAGAGCGACCTGCACAAGGCCGACCAATACTGCGGTAAGGGCGATATGCCCAGCATGTACCACTATGGTTTCACCGACCCGTTCGAGACCGAGGGCAAGATGAACAGCGCCTGGTTCAAACGGGGTGAGGACGGCGCTATCCGGCCGAACGGGCCGTATCAGCACTATTTGGTCGAACGGGATCCCGCCCGTCTGGAGGCGCTGAACGCGGACTATAAATCGTACATGCGGGAAAAACGCCGGTTCTACGCTGAACCCAGCGTGCTGCCCGACGAGGATTTCCTGGACAGCTTCATTGGCCGCGCGGCCTGTGATTGGCTGGAGCGGGTGGAGGACGATGTGCCTTGGCACTACTTTGTCAGCTTTGCCGGCCCCCACAACCCCTGGGACCCGCCCCGCGAAAATTATGAGCATTTTAAAGACGCCCGGCTGCCCCCGCCCATTGCCGATGATTTCACGGGGAAACCCGCCTGGGTGAAGCAGCGCGCCGCGCAGGAAACGGGCGGCATGACGGCCCAGCAGGCGCTGAACGTGCGCCGGTGCTACGCGGCCAGCGTGGAAGTAGTGGACCAATGGGTGGGCCGGCTGCTGGATATCTTGGAGCGCCGGGGCCTTAAGGATAACACGGTGGTGATTTTCTGCGCCGACCACGGCGAGATGCTGGGGGATCACGGCCTGCTTGAAAAGAAAGTGATGTACGAGGCCAGTGTGCGCGTGCCCCTGGTGATCAGCGCCCCCTGGATGACCAGCCGCACCGATTCCGATGCGCTGGCACAGCTGATGGACCTGGCCCCCACCTGCCTGGACTTGGCCGGTGCATCCTGGGACGAGCGGGAGATGGACGCCCGCAGCCTGCTGCCCCTTTTGCGGGGCGAGAACGGGGAAGAGGCTCAGCCCCACAAGGTACAGATCAGTGAACTGCTGAACAGCCTGATGATTTACGACGGCCGCTACAAGTGGATCCGCAACTGGAACGACACCGACGAGCTGTACGATCTGCGCAGTGACCCCCAGGAACTGCACAATATCTTTGATGAGCGCCCGGAGATTATCCAGCGACTGCGGGCTTATACCTTCCGCCACTGAGCGGGTCTGGAAGAAAGGATTGAGCCAAATGAAAGCGATCATGGTGATGTATGACTCCTTGCGCCGAGACCTTCTGAGCGTAAACGGAGGCCCCATCCCCACTCCCAATTTTGAGCGGCTGGCCGCCCGCACGGTGCAGTTTGACTGTAGCTATGTGGGGAGTCTGCCCTGCATGCCCGCCCGGCGGGAACTGCACACGGGGCGCTATAATTTCCTGCACCGGGATTGGGGACCCATCGAGCCTTTTGACGATTCCATGCCGCAGCTTCTGAAAGAAAACGGTATTTATACTCACTTGGCCACGGATCATTACCACTATGTAGAAGACGGCGGGTGTACCTACCACAGCCGTTACTCCTCCTGGGAGTGCTACCGCGGCCAGGAGAGCGATACCTGGGTGGCCGATTTGACCCCGCCGCCCGCCGAATATTCGCCTCACTTGATTGGCACCAAAAACATGAACGGTACCCTTGCGGCCATGCGCCGCAAGGGCGGCTGGCAGAATGACCACAACCGTCAGCGTTGGCAGACGGATGGGGACTTCGCCATGCACCAGACCTTCGATAACGGCATCGACTTTTTGCAGCGCAACGGAAGATTTGACAATTGGTTTTTGCAAATCGAGACATTTGACCCCCACGAGCCTTTTACCGCGCCCCAGGACTTCGACGGCCGCTATTTCAGCCCGGACGACCCATTTGTGCCCGACTGGCCCCCTTACGCCAAAGTGGACGAGGACGAGAAGACCGTGGAGAATATGCGGAAAAAGTATTATGCCCTGACGGAGTTCTGCGACCAGCAGCTGGGCCGTGTGCTGGACAAGATGGACGAGCTGGATTTGTGGAAGGACACCATGCTGATCGTCAACACCGACCACGGCTTCTTTTTGGCCGAGCACGATTGGTGGGGCAAGGGCGCGGCGCCCAACTATGAGGAGCTGGTGCACACGCCTCTGTTTATCTGGGACCCCCGCTGCCCCGGTGCCGCCGGGCAGCGCCGTCGTGCCTTGGTGCAGACCATTGACTTGGCACCCACCTTGCTTGACTTTTTCGGCGTGGACATCCCGTCCGATATGATGGGCAAGCCCCTGGCCGACGTCATCGCCGGCGACGTGCCGGTGCGCCGGCACGCACTGTTTGGCTACCACGGCGCGCCCGTGGGCATCACGGACGGCCGCTGGGTGCTGCTGCGTGCGGTGGCTGACAGCACCGTGCAGATGTATGAATATACCCACATGCCTACCCACATGCGGGCGCCCTTCTCGGTGGAAGAGATGCGCTCCACCACTTTGCACCCGGGTTTCAGTTTTACCAAGGGCGCACCGGTGATGAAAATCGAATCCCGCGTGAATCCCCGCTTCGCCAAAGCCCAGGCCGAGGGGGAGGACCTGCTGTTCGACCTGCAGGCCGACCCCGCCCAGCAGCACCAACTGGAAAACGCAGATAAAAAGGCCGAGCTGCTGGACGCCATGGCCCGCCTGTGTGCCGAGAATGACGCCCCGGACGAGGTGTACGAGCGCTTTGGCTTGAAAAAGCCGGAAAGATGAAAATCTTCGTCGTCAAATCAATAGAGCGAAGGCGCGGGTTTCTGCTATCCTAAAGGGGATGGCACGGCCCGCGCCGGGAGGCAAAATTATGAGTATTGGTACAGCTTTGATGCCGCTGATGGCCCTGCTGGGCGGCGGCGCGGCGGTGGCCGCGCTGGTGCTGTGTGTATCGCGCCGGCGTAAAACGCGGGAACGGACAGGCGCACAGAGCCTGCCCACGGACCCGCTGGCGTATCTCTTCGTGGACAAACCCGAGGAATGACACGCCCCAAAACGACGAAATGAGGGAAAAGCGATGATCGATCTGAAGGCAAATCCATTTTATCTGGACAACGATGCCATTGCCTGGGTGGAAAACACCCTGGCGGGCATGACCACCGAGGAAAAGACCGGGCAGCTGTTCTGCGTGCTGTTCAAAGAGGCCAAACCCGAGGAGTTCGACTATGTGTACGGCATTCTGTCGCCCGGCGGCTGCATGTACCGCGTGGTGTCCACAGCCCGCGCCGTGGCGGCCACCCAGGCACTGCGCGTGCGCAGCAAAGTGCCCCTTCTGATCGCGGCAAACCTGGAAAAGGGAGGCAACGGTATTGTGGCGGAGGGCACGCTGGTGGGCTCGCCCATGGAGATCGCCGCCACGGACGACGTACAGATAGCCGCCAACATGGCTGAAGCCTGTGCCCGCGAGGCGGCGGCCGTGGGCGCCAACTGGGCATTCGCCCCCATCATCGACATCGACACGAACTTCCGTAACCCTATCACCAACACACGCACCTTCGGCAGTGACCCCGCGCGCGTGAGGCGCATGGGCGAAGCGTATGTAAAGCGGGTCCAGGAGCTGGGCCTGGCCGCGTCCATCAAGCATTTCCCCGGCGACGGCCAGGACGAGCGCGACCAGCACCTAGTCACCTCCATCAACGATATGGACTGCGACACGTGGATGGCTACCTATGGCGCGGCGTATAAGGCCGGCATCGAGGCCGGAACCCTGACGGTCATGGTGGGCCACATCATGCAACCCGCCTGGACGCGGCGCCTCACCCCGGGCATCAGAGATGAGGACATTATGCCCGGTACCCTCAGCCCTGAGCTGATGCAGGGCCTTCTGCGCGACAAGTTGGGTTTCAACGGCCTTATCTGCACCGACGCCACCACCATGGCCGGCTATACCTTGGCCATGAGCCGCCGCCACGCCGTGCCCGAGAGCATCGCCCGCGGCGCAGACATGTTCCTCTTTGCCCGCAATTTGGAGGAGGACTATGGCTTCATGCTGGACGGTATCCGGCAGGGCATCATCACGCCCCAGCGCTTAGACGAGGCGGTCACCCGCATCCTAGCCACCAAAGCCGCCCTGGGGCTGCACAAGGGCCTCCAGCCCATCAGCGCCGAAACAGCCGGCCAGGTGGTGGGCTGCGCCCGGCACCAATCTTGGGCAGAGGAGTGCGCTGACAAAGCCATCACCTTGGTGAAGGAACAGCCCGGCGTGTTGCCTATCACCCCGCAGCGCTATCCGCGCATCCTCTTCTACACAGTGGAACCGCCGGTAGGCGGCGAGGGCAACTACAAGGTGCAGCCCGCCTGTGCCAAGGTAAAAAGTCTGCTGGAAGCCGAGGGCTTCCAGGTGGAGGAGTTCGTGCCCCAGCCCTATGGGGAGGGGTTCACCACCAAATACGAGGAAGTCGTGAAAGGGTACGACCTCATCCTTTATGTAGCCAATCTTTCCACAAAAAGCAACCAGACCGTGGTGCGCATCGAGTGGAAGCAGCCCATGGGCGCCGACTGCGGCCACTATATCAACGACGTGCCTACGGTGTTCGTCAGCCTGGAGAATCCCTACCATCTGCTGGATTTTCCGCGGGTGAAAACGTACATCAACTGCTACAGCAACAACGACCACTGTATCCATCAGCTGGTGGAGAAGCTCACCGGCCGCAGCGCCTTCAAGGGAAAAAGCCCCGTGGACGCGTTCTGCGGCAAGTGGGACGCTCATCTGTAAGGGGAGGTGCGCGGCATGGAAACGGATATCCCGTCCCTGCGTTGGCGCCAGGACGGCGTGGACCATGTGCTGAAACTGCTACCCGGCGGCCGCATCGGCTTTTTGAGCGACGAGCTGCTGGCACAAATCGAGGCGGCCGGCGGCCGGCCCGATGAAAAAGTCGCGGCTATCCGCGCCGGGGATATCCCCCGCGTGCGCGCCCTGCAAAAGGCCCATGGCCCCGAGGGCAGAGAGATCGCCACGGCACCTCTGGAACAGTGGGAAGACCGGCTGCCCGCCCCGGAAAGCCCCGTCCCCGCGACACTGTGCCGCCCGTCCGCCCCGGCAGCCGGGCCGCGCCCCTGTATCGTCTATTTCCACGGCGGCGGCTGGCAGTACGGTAGCCGGGCCATTGTGCAGCCTTTCTGCCGCTTTCTGGCCCAGGAGGCGGACGCGCTGGTGGTGAACCCTGAGTACCGTCTGGCGCCCGAACACCCATGGCCCGCCGGGCCCGAGGACGCCTGGGCCGTGCTGACGCATGTATATGTCCATGCCGACGAGCTGGGGATCGATAAAGGGCGCATCACCGTGGCCGGCGACAGTGCCGGCGGTAACCTGGCCGCCCTGTGCGCCCATCGGGACAGGGATCTGGGAACCGGCATGGTGCGCCACCAGGTACTGTATTACCCAGCCCTGGCCGTGCGCGACATCGAGGGGCTGGAGGGCTTCCGCTTTTCCCTGGAGGATTACTGCTATGACGACAGCCAGAAACATCTGATTGAGCCGCGCGTTCTGGCCATTTACAACGCGGGCCGCCGCAGTGAGGTGAATTATGTGCCCGCGGGTGTTTCCACAAGGGACAAGGCGGTGTCGCCCCTATGGGACAGCGATTTTTCCCGGCTGCCCGAAACGCTGCTTATTGCCGCGCAGTACGACTACCTGACCCAGCAGTGCCGCGCCTACGCGGCCCGCTTGGCCGCGGCCGGCGTCCCGGTGACGCTGATGAACTACTGCGGCATGGCCCATGCTTTTGTGGATCAATGCGGCGTGTATCCCCAGGCAGATGACAGCCTGCGGGCTTTTGCCACCTTTGTGAAAAAGCGCTGAAATTTTTATGAAAAGAGTGGTTGTATGCGACCGGACATTTTATTGTTCATGAGCGACCAGCACGCGCCCCAATTTATGGCTGGGGCCGAGATGGAAGTGGATACGCCCAATCTGGATGCCTTGCGCCGGGAGGGGACCAGTTTCAGTGAAGCTTACACAGCCTGCCCGCTGTGCGTGCCCGCGCGTATGGCCATGCTGTCCGGCATGCGGGCAGCCCGCACGGGCATCTTTACCAACAACGACGCTTTACCCGACACGCTACCCACATTCCTGCACCATCTGGTGGCGGCCGGATACGAAACAGTGCTGGTGGGCCGTATGCACTTTATCGGCCCGGATCAGCGCCACGGCTTTACCAGGCGCACCGCGCCCGATTTTACAAACAGCGGCTGGGTACGCCCGCCCTGGCTTGTAGAGGATTTCGGTGTGCATACCCAGACCATGGGATATAAATGGTGCACCCATGTGGTGGGCGGGGGCCAATCGCCGGTGCTGTGCTATGATGAAATGGTCACACGGGCGGCCGAGGAATACCTGGCCCGGCCCCACGAGAAACCCCAGTTTATCCTAGTGGGCACCTACGGACCCCACTTCCCCTATGTGGCGCCGCCGGAACTATTCTATAAATACTTAAAAACCGCCCGCCTACCCGCTACCTTCGGCACCAGAGATGACTTTATGAATCCCGTGCTGTGCGCCCTGCAAGAGCCGGATATCCGCCCGGAAGTGGGCCTGGCCTGCCAAGCCGCCTACAAGGGCATGGTGGAGCACACGGACGGCCTGGTGGGGCGCGTTCGCCGGGCATTCGGCGCCTTTGTGGGCGGCAGGGGAACACCCCATCTATTCGGCTATCTGTCCGACCATGGGGACACCATCGGTGAGCACGGAGTGTTCGGCAAGAAAACATTTTTTGAAAAATCGGTCAAGATCCCCCTGCTGCTGGCCGGCACCGGCGTGGCGGCGGGCCGACGCTGGGATGAACCGGTGAGCATCCTGGATGTGGGTCCCACGGTATGCGCCTGGGCCGGCGCGGAAACACCCGAGCGGGCGGACGGCCAAAGCCTAGCGTCGATCCTGCGCGGAGAGGACGGGCCGCGGGGGCGCGCCGTGCTGAGCGAGAGCATGGACAAAGGCCCCGACGGCCGCTGGACCTACGGCTGCATGGCGCGTCGGGGAACTTATAAATTTATTACCTATCACGGCTATGAGAGTCAGAACATGCTGTTCGACGTGGCAGCCGACCCACTGGAACAGACTAATCTGGCCGCGGCGCGGCCCGGGATGTGCGAAGAATTCCGCTGGCTGCTGCGCCAAGCGACGGACCCGGCCGCGGCAGAGGCGCTACAGGCACAGCATACCAAACGGGCGCGGGTCTTGGCTGCTTTTGAGAAGCAGACGGGCTACGACGACCGTGAGCGCTACCGTGATTATCCCGAGGAGGCAAAGCGGCCGCCGGAGGTGTGCGTCACCTCCCTGGTCGGTGGACCGGGCAAGGAACAAAGCAGCGTTTACCATGGGCTGCCGCTGCGGCCGCAGGAGGGAAAAGCATGAACCATCCGGATATCCTCCTGTTCATGAGCGACCAGCACGCGCCTCAATTCATGGGCGGTGCCGAGATTCCTGTGGACACGCCCAACCTGGATGTCCTGCGCCGGGAGGGAACCAGTTTCAACGAGACCTATACAGCCTGTCCGTTGTGCGTGCCCGCGCGCATGGCTATGCTGTCCGGCATACGGCCGTCCCACACGGGCATCTTTACCAATGTGGACACCCTGCCCGACACCCAGCCGACTTTTCTGCATCATCTGGCGGCGGCTGGGTATGAGACGGTGCTGGTGGGGCGCATGCACTTTATTGGGCAGGATCAGCGCCACGGTTTTACCAAGCGAATCGCGCCGGATATCACCTTGGTCACTTGGACGCGTCCTGAACATATCAAAGCTGAGCGCGGCGTGTTTGCCCGCACCTTTGCCGGCAAGTGGGCGCCCCAGGTGGTGGGTGGGGGAGAGTCCCCCGTATTGCATTATGATGAACTGGTGATCCGGGCGGCTGAAGAATATCTGACACAGTCTCACGAAAAGCCCCAGTTCATCCTGGTGGGCACTTACGGACCCCACTTCCCCTATGTGGCGCCGCCGGAATTGTTCCAAAAATATTGGGACAGGGTAGAGCTTCCGGTCCTGCGCGGCCAGGCGCCGGAAGCGCTGAACGCCTATCTGCGGGCCCACCGCGTGGAAGCCACGGAAGAGGTGGCCCGGGGCGTGCGCGCCGCCTACTGCGGTATGGTGGAGTGCATGGACGGGCAGATCGGCCGGGTGCGCGCGGCCTTTGACGCCTTTTCGGCCGGACGGGACAGGGGGAAATTGTTCGGCTATCTGTCTGACCATGGCGATCAAGCCGGGGAGCGGGACTTCTACGGCAAGGAAACTTTTTTTGAAAAGTCCGTCAAGATCCCCCTGGTACTGGCCGGCGACGGCGTGGCCGCCGGCCATGTGGAAACAGCCCCGGCCAGCATTCTGGACCTGGGCCCCACACTGTGTGAATGGGCGGGTGCCGAGACACCCGCGGACGCGGACGGCATCAGCCTGGCCCCCGCGCTAGCTGGTGCGGCCATGGACAAAGCCCGCGCCGTGTACAGCGAGTACATGGAGAAGGGCACCGACGGTTACCGCTACTGCATGATGCTGCGCCGAGGAGCGTATAAATTCATTACCTACCGGGGCTGTGAAGCCCAGGATATGCTGTTTGACGTGAAGGCCGATCCGCTGGAACAACACAACCTAGCCGACGAAGAGCCTGCGCTGCTGGCGCAGTTCCGCACCCTGGCGGCCCGGGTGTCGCCGGTGCCGGAGGAATACGAAAAAAATCAGGCCCGCCAGGCCCGGGATGCCCAGCTGTTCATCGCTTATGAACAGGCGGTGGGCCTGGACGAGAGCGAGCGGTGGAGGGAAACCCCCACCACTGCCCGGGTGAATCCGGAGATCTGCATTGCCGGCCTGTGAGGAGAAGATTATGATGGATTATCAAGGACTGCTGTTCGATTTGGACGGCGTGATCGTGGACACGGCAAAATATCACTATCTGGCCTGGAAAGCCCTGTCGGATGAATTAGGCATTCCTTTTACCCGGCAGGACAATGAGCGGCTGAAAGGCGTCAGCCGGATGGCCAGCTTTGACATCATTCTGGAGCTGGACCGCCGCACCATGGATGAAGCGGAAAAGGAGGCTAACTGCCAAAAGAAAAATGATTTGTATGTCTCTTACATCAAAAGGTTGACTGAGGATGACCTGCTGCCCGGTGTGCGGGCTTTCCTCGCTGATGCCAGAGCGAAAGGGTATAAGATCGCCTTGGGGTCGGCCAGCAAGAATTCGCCCCTCATTCTGGACAGGTTGGGTATTGCCGGGCTGTTCGACGCCCTGGTGGACGGCACCAAAGTCAGCCGGGCCAAACCGGACCCAGAGGTGTTCCTGCGGGGTGCCGAGGAGCTGTGCCTCCCCGCCGGGGCCTGTGTGGTGTTTGAGGACGCCGTGGCCGGTGTTGAGGCAGCCCACAACGCCGGTATGAAGGCCGTGGGCATCGGCAGCCCGGAGATTTTGTCCCAGGCAGACATCGTGCTGCCCGGCTTTGCCGATGTGCGCGCCGACGATGTGCTGGCGCGCCTTGGCTGAGGTGACGCCCATGCCCATCGGATTGCTGACCGACTGTATCGGCGTGCTGCTGGGCGGCCTTGCCGGCGCGGCCCTGGGCCCCCGGCTGCCCCAGCGCATCAGCCGGAACATTACCGTGGTGCTGGGTTTTTCCTCCATGGCCATCGGTATCAATTCCATCGTGAAAGCAAGCGCCATGACACCTGTGGTCATGGCGGTCATCTTCGGCACGCTGCTGGGCGAGGTGCTGCAGATGGAAAAGCACATCACCCATTTGTTTGGCAAGGCGGTGTGTCGCCTGCCCCACGGCGAAGGGTTTGAGATGGACCACTTCATCACCGTGGTGGTGCTGTTCTGCGCCAGCGGCTTCGGCATTTACGGCGTGCTTGTGGAGGGCATGAGCGGCAACGCCGGTATCCTGTTGTCCAAGGCAGTGCTGGACTTCTGTACTGCCGCGGTGTTCGCCGTCACCCTAGGTGTGGCGGTAGCTGCGGTAGCGCTACCTATGGTCGCCGTGTTGGGAATTCTGTTTGGGGCCGCTGGCATGCTGGCACCCTTTGTCACCCCCGCCATGCTACAGGACTTCATGGCCTGTGGCGGTGTGCTCACTATGGCAGCAGGCCTGCGTGTCAGTGGTATCAAAAACGTACCCATTGCTAACATGATTCCTAGCTTACTGTTGATATTACCATTGTCTGCCGGATGGTTGCTATTATCTTAATACAAGGAATGAACATTAAAATGCAAGAGATTCACCTCATGTTGAAACCAGCGAGCGGTTTGTGCAATATGCGCTGTAAATATTGTTTTTATGCGGATGAAACAAAAAAGCGCGCCATAGCGAATTATGGCCTTATGTCCTTCGACACGCTCCATTCTGTGCTGGAAAAAGTTTTATCGGAAGCAACTCGGTCATGCACGATTGCATTCCAGGGCGGGGAACCAACATTGGCGGGTCTGCCGTTCTTTCGGCAGGCAATCAGCATCTGTAAAGGAAAAAATGTGAATCATTGCAGCATCTCTTTTGCCATACAAACGAATGGCCTTTTGATTGATGATGAATGGTGCGAATTCTTTGCAGAAAATCATTTTCTGGTCGGTATTTCGTTGGACGGCCCGAAAGAACTGCACGATGCAAACAGGCCGGACACTGTCGGAAAAGGAACATACAGCAGAGTGATGCACGCATTGCAACTGCTGAAAAGTCATGGAGTGGATACGAATATCTTAACGGTTGTCACAGCGGACACTGCGAAGAACTATCGTAAGGCGTATAACTTTTTCGTTCGCAGCGGGTTGGATTATCAGCAGTATATCCCTTGCTTAGACCCTCTGGATGAACCGCGGGGGCAGCAGCCATGGTCGCTGACGCCGGAGCGCTTTGAACAGTACCTCAAGGCTTCGTTCGATTGCTGGTACCAGGATGCGATGAGGGGAAGAAAAAGATATCACCGATATTTTGACAATCTGCTTTTGATGCTGAACGGCCAGCCGCCGGAGGCCTGCGGCATGCTGGGAACATGCGGGATGCAGTATGTTGTGGAAGCAGACGGCAGTGTGTATCCTTGCGATTTCTATATGCTGGATCAGTATAAGCTGGGGAATCTGAATACAGATACGCTTGCCCAAATAGATGCCAGACGGAAAGAGATTGGATTTATAGAGCAGAGCTGTGCAGTAGACGAAAAGTGCAAGATATGCAAATGGTATCAACTGTGCCGTGGAGGATGCCGAAGAGATAGAGACTATTATCAAGACGGCATTGGTCGAAATTACTACTGTGCTGCCTACGAGCGTTTCTTTGAATATGCCTGGCCGAAATTGGGCGAAGTGTATGAAGAAGTGATAAGAGGCTAGAAAGAGGATTTACAGGATGTCAATTTTAGCGTTTTTGGTCAGTTTTCTGGCGTCAACAGCAGGTGCAATCTGCGGGATTGGCGGCGGAGTTATCATCAAACCGACTCTGGATTTATTCCAAATGGCCAGTGTGTCTACGATCAGCTTTTTATCGGGCTGTACGGTGCTTTCGATGAGTTTGTACTCTGTTGGCAGGGGATTGCTGGCACATGACAGTACAGTGGACTTCAAAACAGGGACACCGCTGGCGCTGGGCGCGGCAATTGGTGGTGTTTTCGGCAAACAACTGTTTACTGCCGTCAAGGAAGCCGCTTCCAACCCGAATATGGTGGGGGGTGTACAGGCCGGATGTCTCGCAATCATCACAATTTATACGCTTGCCTATACGGTAAACAAAGCGCATATAAAAACGCGTCAGATTCAAGGGTCAATTCCCTGTGTGACAATAGGCGTGGCACTTGGTATCATGTCAAGCTTTTTGGGAATCGGCGGCGGGCCGATTAATCTGGTGGTTCTGTACTATTTCTTTTCCATGTCCACAAAAACAGCAGCCCAGAATAGTTTGTACATTATTTTAGTTTCGCAGATTACGAGTATTGCGACAACGCTGTTTACAAAAACTGTGCCGGAATTTGAATGGCTCTGGCTGGTTCTGATGGTGGCCGGGGGAATCGGTGGCGGTGTTGTAGGGAGGCTGATCAACAAGCGAATCGATAATAAACAGGTGGAGAAGCTGTTTGTTATACTGATGTTTGTCATCATTGGAATCAGTTGCTACAATACTTGGGCGTTTATGAGATGAAAATTGAGCTAATTCATGCCCTGTACACTTTAAGGCAGCCAATACACGGTAGTGCTTGGCTGCCTTTTTTTGTATAACGGTTAAATAGTCGATCTGAGCAATAATATCGAGTAGGCCCCCAACGAAATCATGTGCTTGTGAGAGGTAAAATAAGTTACGCAAATATAAAAGTGGATAAAAAGACATGGTTTGCAGAACTCTAGTAGAATGAAGTTGCGACACACCATTCTGAAAGAAGTCTGTTGTGAAACGCGCATAAACATGGGAAAATAGAAACACCGAAGCCGAGCGAGCGCTTTTAGGAGCACTCTAAAAAATACATGCCTATCTCTTTTTCCCTCCTTTTGTGTTACAGCCTCAATACAATCCTCCCATATACATGCTTATTAGCATAGTCGTAATGGGTAATACGCACCAACACTGCATCACCGGGCGAACAGTCATATTCTGTAAAGATGTTCGAGTATAGGCACATGCAGGTGACGTCGTCCGGAAGCCTGCAAAACACGCCGCCCCGATATCTCCCGCCGATGATGGCACGGCACTCACTGCCGACCGGATGGCGGATATCCGCATCATCAAAGGGGTTGGGATTGACCTCTTTCACAGAAATCCTCAAATCATCGCTTTCCGGATCATACTCCTTAATAACCGCCTCCAGCTGCTGCCCGGAATGGTATTCTTCACGCAGATCCGCGACAGAAGCATAGGTAAGGCTGCGGGGTGTCAGCAGCATATCGTGTCCCCAACACTCAACGCGCATCAGTTTTGGCCCGACAATGAGTACATTCACCATGACATGATCGCCCGGCTGGTTCCCACGGCGCGCATACTTGAAACGGTTTCGCCGCAGTTCCAACGCCCGGCGCCGCGAGGCAACGGCGCAGTTTCCCGCCCTGTCAACATTGGTGATCACATAGTCGATCTGTGCGCCGATCATGTGTGACACGATATGACGTGGGTGCGCCTGTCCGTCTGCCCAAAGTTCAGTTTCGGGAATCAGAACCTTGACCCGGTATTGTACCACTGTCAGGCACAGGATTTCTTTGATCTCATTGGCGCCCGTTTCCGCGTTGAATACTTTCAGCGAGATTGTCTCCTTGCCGGAGATGATCCCGTGCAGCGCGGAGTGTGCGCGGAATGATGCATAGATATTTTCCCACTCTTCCTGCTGCTTTGCAGAGAGCCTACGATCCAGTTTTCTAACATTCAGTGCGAAAAATTCTTCCCGAGCATTTGGCCTGCGGGAATAGGGATCCGTTTTTTCAGCATCGATGGGCGCATTTCTAAGGTGTCCAAATTCGGACACCTGTTCTACTCCAGCACCCGCTGCACCAATCTGTTCCAAGGAAAGGCAATCCTGTCGGCCAGTAGCAAGCTCTTCATTCAGCAACACGAAATCAGCTGGCGGGGGAACCAGGCTTTCTGCCAAATCACCTGGCGCAGATACCGCCCATTGCTCCTCTTCTGTAAAATCGACGGTTGGAGCATCTGTATCACTGGCGAGCAGACCATCGGGAACCTCTGTATCTCTGTAAGTACTTTCCTCCAACCTATCCTTATCTGAAGTGTTGAAACTTTCTGACCGTTCCTGCGGCGCAGTTTCTGAAGTGTCAGCCAGAGCAGTGACATCCGTTTCAGCGTCTTCCGATATTGAAAACTGTTCTGCAAAAGCATTTTCCATGGCTTCATTGTTCGGCAGCCCACTGCTTGTTTGTTCTGCTTCTGCAGCCGTTTCAGCTTCGGTATTAGACACTTGTTCGGTGGTTTTATCCTTCTCCTTTTCCGAAGTTGATTGCAGCTCCGGCAATTCATTGTGTTTGGGTTCCTGTATGGATTTTTTTCTGGGCATTGCTTATCATTCCTTTCCGTCGAGTTTGTGTTCGGCTTCTTCTGGGCATTCGCCCGCTATGAATTCAAAATGGTCATCACCTCCTTTGCAGACAGCAAAAAAGAGCTTATTGCAAAACAACTTGGAAAGCTGCATGGAATTTTCCAACAGATACAAAACCGTATGGCCGGGCGGCATCATCTGGGCGCTGGCCAACGTGCTCACATACGATTCCTGCCCCGCAGTAACGACATACAGGAGAAAGACATTCTCCCCACCATCATCGCCGGTAGGAAAGAAAAAGGTTAGCGTCTTCGTCTCGCGCTTGTAAACAAATTTTGGAAGGACATCATCTGCAAGTGCCATCATGACGTCCAGGCAGCGCAACAGGGTATAATCCGGTTCGTGCCACGGACGGCACCAATAGCGCCCACGCTTTTCAATTTTGCCGAGATAGTGCAGCTGCTTGATTACGCTGGCAAGCTCGGGCGTGTATTTGACTTGTTCAGACTTAATGTATCTCTGATAAAACCAGGCCAGCCGTTCTTCATTTAAGCCGCCAGCCTCTTCCACGATGTTTAGGAGATATTGGTGCGTGAGGGGCATACTGGCTTTCATACCGATTCCTCCCTTGCCGGAGCTCGAATCGTGCAAAGAGAGGTGTTGAGCTCCGGATCGAGCTCAATGTCTGCCCGGCTTTCCCAAATAGTGTTGATGATCACGACCATGGTATACGCCAGTCCTTTGCGTACCCGGCGTTCTGTGTTGCTGTGCAGCCGCTGTTCTACTGCCTGCAGGATGCTGCCGTCCAACGCATGCAATGTTCGCCGGATTACCCTTTGTGGAAGCAGGGCTTCATTCACGCGCAGGTTGTCCGAGTAGTATAAACGGGTTATGGCGTGTTCGAATAGTCCTGCAAGTTCTGGAGAGAACAGAGAAAGTTCACTTTTTTGCAAAATCTCACACAGCTCTGTGTCGTTGTCCTGTGACAAAGACAGACGATTCTTCTCAAGATAGCTTTTCTCAATATAATTTGCCTGCAGATCCGGCAGGTCTGGAGGTGTGGTTTCTGCATTTCTTGATATGCGAGTTTTGCACTTCTCGCTTTCCGCAGCACGGTCCTTTTCCTCATTGAAATCTTCTGATTCTGTCCGTGACTGATATGCTGAATCGGCACTTCTTACAGTGAACGGTGCGCAGTTGTACGAGGAGGCACCATTGTCGGAGAGTTGGACGGCTGCAAGATAAATCTGATTCGGACATCCCCGTCCAAGGCGGCGTTCCCAAATCAGCGCTGCCTGTGCCAGCTCCTGAAAGCTTTCGATGGCTTTCCGATAGCTGACGCCCATTTCCCGGGCGAGGTCTTCACGCGTAAAAACAATGTACACTTCACCGGCATCGTTGACCCAGCCATTCATACGCGATAACTGGAATCGGTTAAGAAGAAAAGTATAAGCAACTTTGGCTTCCAGAGACAATTCCTTATATTTGGAGTCACAGAAAAGCCAACGCGGCATCTGCAGATGGTAAAAGGAGATTACATCGGTCAGCTTCATAAGTGCGAAAGTTGGTCGCTGTGGTAATGTCGCAGGTTTCATATTATTTCATCCTTTTTTCGGGGCGGTACTTCCCCGGTATTCGGTGTGGCCTTGCATCGGGTCTGCGCCAGAACCTCCTGCGCCGTGTACCGGCGCATATTTCCGACTCGGTCCTCTGCGGCAGGTGATGGCTTCTTTTGCTGTCGGGGCAACTCATAATGGTAGGTTTCTCTGGACTCCATGGGTATCTGCAGTTGGCTGGTACCATCAGTTCTGAAAGCAGGATGAGACAGTGGGTTGCAGGGAACAGAATGGGAGCCGGCGGAAGGAATATGAACTTGGGGCGCGGCCGCTGTTTTCTGGTATTGAGCATCTTTTTCTTTCCAATGAGGCTTATAGTCTGAAATTTTCACAAGTCCCATTTTATCGAACCCGGGAAGTTCTTCCGGAATCAGCTTATAAAGCATCACCGGACGGCGGCCGCTGATGAGCGCAAGACACCGGGCTTTATCCATATGTTCCACTTCATCCGGCAGCATCAATGGACGCTGCGCTTCAGAGCAGCTCTGGCTATAACGGTTTGCACTGGCTCCGCTGGAAAGGAAAGACAGAGGCGGTAGCTGCGGTGACACGGTACTGTTGGTCCGTATCGTGACCATACCGCACTTCTTCGATATGTAAGTGGCCGTCGTAACGTCATTGACTCCGAGTACCAGCTGAGTGGAGCAGTTTGATACGATTTCTTCCCATTCCCCTTGCGGATACCGATCCTGCAGTTGGGCGACTGATTGTACCAGAAGCTGACAGGCAATGTTACGGCTTCGGACTACGCTGAGCAGCCTTGATGCGCTGGGAAGATAAACATTGCAGAATTCTTCCAAAAGCATATTTACACGGATAGGCAACCGACCATCCGGGGTATCGCGCCGGGCGACCGCCATCAGCCGTGTAAACATGATGGAAAAGAACAAAGAGCTGATGAACTCCATAGAAGAATCGTGGTCAGAGATAATGCAGTAATAGATGCAGGGCTGCTTGCCAGGCAGTGTAATGTCCAGATCGTTATAGCTTGTGATCTTATTGACAAGTGTATCTTGAAACACGGAAAGACGGTTGCCGAGTCCGATGGCGATGTTTCCAAGGATCTGGCGGTTGGCCAGCTTGAAAATACCATAAGGCGGCAGGGCCGGATGCTTTGCCGGAAGCTGCGCAAAACGGGCGTCCAGGTCATTGAAAGACTCCTCGGAGAGAAGCTTATAAATCATTCCAAGGCTGCGCTCCTGTATGGGGAGCCGTTTGTGTGTTTCCGGGTCTTCCAGCAGAACAACATACCAAATCAATGCCATCAAAAGGTTTTTCTCTGCTTTGGCCCAGAAGTCGGATTTTTCAAATTTGCTGGAGGTCGTGGCGATAATGGTATCGGCGATGATATTGACAAGTCCGGCGTCTTCCTCAACGTCGGCCAGGCAGTTGAAGCTGTCGCTATACGCAGGATCCAACAAATTAAGCGCACGCATAAAAAAACCGCGCTCTTTGGCGCGGGTTGATGTTTTTTGGAAAAGGTCACCTTTGGGATCGACCACAACCATGCTTTCTTTAGGAGCATTCCCGAATAACTCGATTTTCTGAAGGATCAGCGGCAGCGTGAAGCCTCGTGTTTTGCCGGAACCGGATGCTCCATAGACAATAACGTGACCAGACATATAAAGCTGGTCGCTGACAGCAGCGATGCGGCCACTGCCCTCTGCATCCATCTTTCCAATCAACGTTCCGGACAGACTTTCGGCTTTCCCAACTTGGAGTGTGTGTGTCTGTTCCTCTTTTGTCATCCAGCCGCTGGTGCCATGCAGACCATCATGCAGAATCTCAAAGCCTCTCTGGTCCTTATCTGTTTTTTCGCCTGCGAGCAGCTCTCTGGCCCGGCCTGAGAAGAGGAAAACCATCCCACATACAAAGGCAATTAAAAATATACCGAATGGAGAGAATACACTGGAAATCGCCACAAAAGGGTTCCAGTTCCAAATTGGTTCTTCAGAAGTATTAGCAGAAAACATGATACGCACGCCATTATAGGCCGCGTGAATGAGGAGGCCCGCTAAATACAAGGCAATCAAGAGTGCAGGCAATAGCGAAAGCAGAAATCGCCTGTCGGCCAGCTTGTGTTTTAATTTTTTCCACAGTTCAAGCAACTGGGACATAACATCCGCCTCCTTGCTGAAGTACGGGTTCTCGTTCTGTTTCCTGCAGCGTCAGTTCCGGGTAGATAGAAAGCAACGCAGATTCCTCAATCGCATAAAACTCACAGGGGAACATATCTTCCATCCAACGAGCAAGGGCTCCGATTTGAGCGGGGAGCGCAACGGCAGCAAGCTCGGTATATCCGTTGGCGCGGGCATATCTGCATGAAGCACGAATACGTTGAATGTCCATATCGACACAAACGAGGAAAGGCTTGACCCCCATCATAGCGTCGAGCATAGGTGCATCCTGCGGTGGCGGAAGATATTGTTCTTGTAGGGCATAATTGGCAATTTTTGCTCGGTAGTCTTTCTGCTGAAGCAGCATCAAATGACGGGCTCCGAGTTCTGTTGCCTCCACAAGATATAAAGGACACGTGGTCCTTTCTGCGGCGATCCGATAGGTAAGCGCATCGCCGGCCCGGCTTTTGGATTTGCTGAAGGCTTTGGACGCAGTAAGTAATTGAGTGATCTGTTCATAGCTTTTTCCCGTGTACACAACGCCGAAAGGACAGCTCAGTGCGGACACTGCCCCATGGAACATACGCATTTCGCTTGTAAAATACATGAATCCATCGTCAATATAGTGGACTAAGAGAGAGCTTCTGTGCGCATGCGCAATCCCTGTGAAGCGCACACCGGCAAACACTCTGCTGGCAGTTGAAGACGGGTCACGACGTAAAACTGCGGAGGATAGATAACTCAGCTCAGAAGTTAGTCCTTCCAGTTTATCAAGAAAAACATTGAAGCCCGCACGGCAAAAAAGTGCCGATACCGCAGCCGACATAAGCCTTCGTTCCAGTTTTGCCTGTGCAGGCTGGCGGCTGTCAAGCTGATAAGTATATCCCAGATGCTCAAGCAGAGCGATTCCTGCGGGGGTGAGGGAATAACTGCGGTGATTGCGGTTTTCTGCGAGAACTTTCTGCCGGCAAAGTGCCAGCAGCGTCTCTTCAGAAAATACGTTGCCATGAAAAGACTGGGGTAACTCAATCGGTATATTGCGAACATGCCCGGCAAACCGCAGAGCCATAATATCGGCAAGGTCATATAACAAGAATGTGCTCCTTTCCGCGCCCTGTGCTACACGGTGGGCGCTATGTTTTTATAACGCCCATGTGACAGGCCCTGGAAAGCCGCTTTGCAGCGGGATCGTTGGTGAAGAAACACAGGCGCGCGTGAAACATGGCTGCGCCCGTTGAATCCTGGGAACACCATATAATGCGCGCCCATGATTATCCCTCATGGGGGATAACCAAAATTGCCTGAACGCAGAGTGAAAAAAGCATCGGCCTCCTCTGCTGGCAGGATAAAAATATGACAAAATGGTTGCTCCTCCTGTCTGGAAAGAAGTGCGATTTCCAGATGGTATTGGTCGTCATCCGCCAATACCCGCCCTTTTAGGATATTAGGAATCGCTTTCCATCCCTTGTTGTCCTGGTCATATATCTGTCGGTTTTGTATATTACTCCATTCGTCGATGGCAAGCAATGCCTTCGAAAACCAAGGCAGTTGGTGATGCTGCGCATAACCATCAAGCAGACGCTCCAGAGTATCGATTAGATAACGTGGCGTTTGGTATTGGCAGTGAGGCAGCAGCATAGCCAGTTCTATGTGCAGCCACCCATATTCGTTGACAGAAATTCTTCCATCGATATTTTGCAAAATTGGTGCGGTGGGTGAGGCCCGACCGGCAGATGTGTTACAGTATGCCGCTTCATATACCGTTCGCAGGCCAATCGCAAGCGATTCCGCCTGTGCCAGTGCTGAATGGAGGGCGTGGATATCTTGACTGCCGGAAGTATAAAATGCGCTAAGATTCAGAAGTGTCTTCTGAGCCTGCGACAAAAGCGCAGATCGTTCGAATGAACTTTTCAAATCAACGGCCTTCTTTCTCAATTGGAAGGGCTTCTGGCGAATTTGAATTTCCTGCTCAAATCGTGGTTTGCCCTGCCCGGACGGCTTTCCCACGAACTGTAAGCGCTTTTTGTTTCACTGACTTTGAACCATCTATCCGCAAGGTAAATTGTCCCTCTGTGGCGTTCCGCCGTTGATGCATACGCGATGAGACCTTTGATTTCCGGTTTGGGTTTGCGTATCCATGCCCTGGCTTTGGCAAGACAAAAGCTCTCCGTGTTGGGCGGCATGACATCAAGAAAGCAGCAGCGCGTGAGCTCGAGGATATGCTTCTGATCGATTTTAGGGCTGACAGGCCGCCCCCATAACATCGCGCCGACCAGACACTTTTCACCAGACCGTTCTGCTTCAGTACAAAGCTCCGCTGTCTCTTGCATAGAAATCCAAAATTCCATCCGTATCACAGCTCCAGCGGGAGTGCTATGCAGATAATGGTGGCGCTTTATCCAGTTGTCAGTGGCTGTCGTGTGAGAAATAACAAGTTCCAACATATTTTCTTCATCAAAAACGCTGTTCTCCGATTGCTCAAAAAGCAGCGTTCACAGTTTTACATGGTGATTGGCCGAATCGTCTTTTAAGGCGGATTGCATGCGCTGCCGGTTCCATTCCTCTTCGGCCTGCGCCCCAACAACAATACAGGCGTATACGGAAAGCGTCATGGCCCCCGCGATAACCAATAGTGACAAAATCATAGTGCTGGTATCACTCTCCCTCTACGTATTTTTACTGTTTTTTTGCGTATTACGCGCTTTCCCTGTCCATTAGAACCACCGCCTTTCCCAAAGCTCATGATTCTGCCGAAGATGACCTGTGGTTTTGAGCAGCGATGCGCTCCAGATCCTTACGCGACGTAGTGATAAGTTCATATTCTAATTTCGTTGGCCGGAACGCGACGCTGAAACGGTTCTGGCCGATGCAGAGCAGCCCCTCGCCCCGGCGGTTGCGGATAATCTGTAAGGTTTCCGCATCGGACAGATTTAATTTCTGCTGCACCAGCCGGGCCTCGTCCTCTTCCAGCGGCAGCACAATTTTGATGCGGCAGGCGTTCAAAATCAGCTTGCCGTATTTGCCGTCTTCCAACGCGAAATAATCGAGAAGGTCCTGCGTCGCATTCAAAAAACCTGCCCCGTAGGAACGGATCAGTTTGGCAATTTGTACGACGCGTTCCGCCACCTGAGGATTGGAGCCTGCGCCGATCAGCGTCCAGAGCTCGTCCATCATGATGAATTTTCGCCGCAGACGGTTTTCCGTGCACCGATCACTGCAGGAGCTGATGGAGATCAGCGCGCCAATGGGCTGCAGATCCTTCCCGATATCGCTGATGTCGATCACGACATAATCATTGTCGAGCGATACGTTTGTCTGCCCGCCCAGACTTTTGGCGCTTCCGTTCACAAACCGGGTCAAAAGTACGGCGAGATGCGCAACCTCCGGCCTGCTTTGGAGCAAGCGGTATAAATCGCAGAGCGTGGGCATGGTTTTCCGATTGCCGTCCGCATCAAAGATACTGGCGTTGTCGTGCGTAATGCCAAACTGCGCATAGCACTCAACGAAAGCCGCGTCCAGCAGGTTTTTATCTTCCTCCGAGATATCCTGTTTCAGAAGCGAGAAGAATGCATGCAGCATTGAAATCTTATCCGCCAGCAGGGAATCGTTGCGATCCGACAGGCGGCCGAGTTCTTCATCCGGGTCCAGCGTGCGCCGCCATATCTCCATGATGTTGATGCAGTCCCGGGAGGACGGCGCCAGCTTGATATAAGCGCCGCCGATTTTTTCACACAGCGGACGATACTCAAAGCCTTTCTGCGGGGCCACGATGAAAATTCGCACATTCTGTTCGCGCAGCCGTGAGGCGAGGCATTGCAGCAGCATCGTCTTTCCGGCCCCGGTCCGTCCAAATACCGCGATGCCGGCGTTCTCGTATTTTTCATCATCGAAAGGGTCGATGCAGCACAGGGAATTGTTCTGCATGTTGACGCCGAAAATCACGCCGTTCATATCGTTGACCTGATAGGACGAAAAGGGGAAAGAGGCGGCGAGGCTGGTCGTGAGAATGTTGCGGCGGCTTTTCCGCTCCAGCGACGGCGACAGGGAAAGCAGCGGCAAGCAGGAGAGGTATGCCTCCTCCTGCCGAAAATCGCAGTCTTTGGAAATCAGGCCCAGCGAAGCGAGATAAGACTTCGTATCAGAAAGCCGCTGTTCAAGGAGTTCCGCGCTGGGCGCAGTCACCTCGACCAATGTGGACATATAATAAAAATCCTCGTTGTTGCGGTTCATCTGGTCCTTGAGAAAAAGGCCGGAAGTGATTGCAGAATCCAGCTCTTCAAAATCCTGGCGCGTATCGTCCACATCGCGCATCCTTGCCCGGTTGAACACAGTCGTCTGGGAGATTTTTGAAAGGACGCGGTCTTTGGGCTGGCGGCTGATAAAAAAGCTCATATTTACCCCGTCGCCCATTTGTACGAGCGGATTGAGCCAGCCGCTTGAAACAACTCGCTCATAACCGTAGCCGGTAATGTACAGATAGCTGTGATAAACGCCGTCCACGATAATGAAATGCTTATGTTCCCGCTGGATATTGGCCGGGGCCAGCAGGTCCGGCACAGCGACGGCACCGGATTGCAGGGGCCTGTAATCCGGCGTCACTTCCTTTGCCTTTTTTTCGCGCTTGCGCCAATGCTTTTTCTTTTTTTCGCTCTTAACGGGTTGAGGCACTTTCGGCTTTTTTTCATGACGAGGCTTTTTCGCCCTTTTCCTGCGCGGCATCCGGGGGATCGGTGCAACTGTCCATGCGCCGTCTATGATTCTGATGTCGGAAGAACCATCTTCCTCGGGCGATTCACTTTCCGGTTCTGCGACCGGCGCAGGAACAACCGGGAGGATTTCCACTTCGGCTCCTTCATCCGGTGGAGAAGATGCAATAGCTTCCTGGACATCTTCATCTGCAGCCTCCTGGGCCCGCCGGCACATTTCTTCCTCTGTGATACCGGCGAAAGTGGATGCTGCATCAAAGATATGCAGCGGCAATGGGGCGCTGCGGCTTGTATTGGGATTGAGCAGCTGATAAAGGAGTTCCAACTGGAAATTATCTTCGTATTGCGGCTCTAAAACCTCCAGTCCGCACATGTCGAGGTACCTGCGGGCGGTTTGCGCTTCCTCATACATGCGCTCTGCGGCGGCTTCCAGGGTGCTGCCGCGCAGCTTCATATCCGGCTCCAGCTGAAAAATCAGGAAAATACGAATGTTGAGGACTTCGTTCTGCGCAAGATATTCCACCTCCTGAATGTTGTCGCGGATCAACGCCCGGCAGGTTTCAGAGGGCTCATCTTTTTCATAACCCTCCATGCGCTTTGTATAGTAGCGGATATCGGCGGGGCGGTTCACAATGCGGATCTGCAGATGGGCGGGCGCAATTTTCAGGTAGCTGGCAAAGTAGTAAATCAAGTTTTCCTTTTCCATGTCCGATTTCAGGTCGAACAGGACTGGCAGCACTTCCAGAATTTTTACGATCCGCCCATCCTTGAGCAGTATCACGCCGTTTCGGATATCGGCAACAGGAAGCCACCCTTCCGTGCTTCCTTTTTCCTGTGCCGGCAGGTCGAAAATTTTTTGAGGCGCGCCCAAAAGCCATTCTTTGAATTTCATTGCTTTCCTCCTGTTCCTACTTCCCTCGGTAAAATATCACCGTCTGCCTGCGCCGCCAGTGCAGCCACGCGGATAAAAACTGCGACAATGAATCGTCGTTGACGCCGACCAGTGCGACGCCGCAGATAATAACGGCGACCCCGACCGTGAGCATCAGCCTTACAGTAAAGGAAAGGCCCGAAAGATTCAGGCATATCAAAGCGACCGGAACCAGCAGGCAGAGCGCCTCGATGCTGTTTCGAACGGGAAATGTCCCCAGCAGCTTGCCAGCATCCGTAAAATTTACGGGAATGATGTAATTGGTGTGCATAGATTCACCTTCTTTCCTGCGACATCGTATCTAACAGACATGACTCCAGCTTATGAAAATCATGCTCCAGTTCTGTGGTTTCTCTCCTTCGACGCCGGATTACTTCACGGAATCCTTCCTGCAGCAGTGCAAGCTGTTCCAGGGTACAGGGTTTGCCGTATTGCTCGATATCTACAAAGCGCATTCGGCTGACCCCCATTGCAGAAGATATTTCTTTCTGCGTGATTCGGTATTTCCGGCGCAGAGCGTATTCAATCCGCACAATTTTCACCTCCTGAAAAACCATCTACTTGGAGACGATCCAGAACGGCCCGCCGGCACTGGCCGAACGCTTGGCCTCCCGCATGATCAGCGATAAATTCCACTTGCGCTGGCTGAAGCTGTAGCTGTACGGATCGGCAACCAGCACCTTGCCGTCAGCCGTCACGCCTCGCAGAACTATGAAATGACCGCTGGTTGTGAATGTGCCCGGCCCCATGATCACGACCACCAGTTTTCCGCTGGACAACGCATCGACAAGCTGCTGCGCGCTGGAAGTTCCTGCCCGCTGGACCGTCAGGCCATAATAATTGGCAAGAGCATCCGGTATCAGCGAGTGATAGCTGCCGTTTCCGTATGCGGCGTGCCCGGTGGCCTCGCTCCAGGCGGCGACCTCCGGCGGGGTGATTGCCCGCCCTGTCAAAGTTGATGCGGCGATGGCGACAGAGGTAGGACCGCAGCCGGTAATGCCAATGATGCTTCCGGAATAGCTGATCCCGCTCCAGCGGCTGTCCGTCTGCGCATAATACACAACCGGAATCTCAGCATCTGTAAACGTCACATCTCCCATATCGACTGCGGGCGAGTCTCCCTGCGTCTGGTTATCCGCGATGTTATCGTGGATGTACGCCGCCCACTGGCGCTGTTCTTCCGTGAAACCAATGCTTGACATAACTTCGTCCGGGGAGGCGGCGCGCAGGCTGATGTACAGCCTGCGGCGCTCCACCTCGCGGGTGCGGATTTCTGTTGTGCCGTCAGGATAGGTATACAGGTATTCCTCTTCCTTGTAGTAGGTTTCAACTGAGGACATCTGCCGGACGGTATGCTGCGTGATATTTCTGATTTCCGATTCGTTGATGGCGTCCAGTTCCTGCATGTGCAGGACTGAAGATATGGACGCCATCCAATAAGCGTCAAAGCCTTGCAGATCCTTTGTGGCGACCACATCGTCAAATCCTTCGGATGCCTGCTGTAAGACAGCGTCTACGTGATTTTGGATGCTCTGCTGTGTTTGGGCATAGTTGCCGTATGCAGTTTGCGCCTGTGCCGTCATATCCTGTATTTCTTCGTCCATTACGGACGGAAAGCCAAACAGGCAGCTCGGCAGGGCCACGAAGATAATCAGCGGCAGACACAGCAAAAAAAGCAAAAGCCCGGCAACAGTCTTGACGATTTGTGGCAGGAAGCTTTTGACGGCTGCGGCCGCAGCGCCATAGGCTCCGCCTTCCGCCGCACCCTTTGCAATATTAGCGGTTGCGGCGGCGAGCTGTGCCGCCGCACGAGTGCCATTGCCGTTATCGTTTTCGCCCATTTGGCGGCCTCCTTTCTGAGCCGGGCAGCGGTGCTTCTTTCACACCGTTTTTCGGCATTGTTTGCTGCCGGGCAGTATGTACGGACTTTTTCACTTGCTTTTCTGTGGAATGCACCAGGGGATGATTCATGGTTTCTGTGAATCGCCGTGCTGCCGGCACAGCGCCCATACCTTGCTCATAAGTACTGTTCGACCGTTTTTGTGTCTGACGCGTAGTATTTTCACCATACGACGCGGATTCGGCCCGCGTTGCTTCCAGAGGACGCGCAGCATGGCCCGCTGCGACCGTCTGGCTGTTGGAATGGCTGACAGAACTGGAAACAGCAGAATTCTTTTTTTCCATATATGCCGTCTGACCGCTGGAATGTTCAGCTTCTCCCGCACGGTGCAGCGGCGGCCTTGTCGCTTTCGGTGCGTCTTGCTGCATCACGCGCCCTCCAGAAGAAGCCTTATCGGACTGTCCCTTCGTCTGACGGGCCGCGGGTCTCGATTTGCGGATGGAGACGCTTTCTTCGAAAGGTGTTTCTTGACCCTGCTTGTGCAGGCCGGTGGAATGTGAAGTATCCGATGCCTGTGCTGCTGGCGGGCGAGTCGTTTTTTTCTGTACAGGGGCATCATCTTCTGCAAAAATATCAATATTGCCATGTGCAAGAGGAAACGGCTTTTTCGCATGAACGGCGCTGGCTTGCGCTCCGGCGGACTGCGGACGTGTTGCCCGCTGGCCGCCGCTGTGGGCTGTGCCGTCAGGCATATCTTTTCCGGAGAAATCATCCGGTATTTGACCACCTGCAGGACCAGTGGGGCCGGAAGGTGGCTCGGGTGATGAGCCATTGGGCGCGGACGGCCCGGGCAGCCCCGGATGCTTGTTTTGCGCCGGAAGTGCAGGCGGCGGCAGCTCCGGCAAATCGCTGAAGGTGCCGCCCCAGCGCCAGCCTCCGGGCGCATAACCCCGAAAGCCGCCAAAATGCGGCATATGCCCGGCATATGCCTGCGCCGCCTGCCGGACTGTATTGGCCGCCGAGCGCAAAAACATTGCCGTAAACGCGCCTGGAAATATCCGTTCCCGTCCGGTGTGGGCGGCGTTGAGGCCTAGTCTGCACAGGATATCGTCAATGCGCCGGGCTACTTTGCACAGACCCACGACAAAAATCAGCCATGGAATAATGGTAAGCGTATTCGGTATTGTACTCAGTGCGGATAAAATGACTTTCAGGAAAAATATATTGCTTACCATGACCACACACATGCTACCGAACATACGGACCCAGCCCTTGAAGATATCTTCCGTTGACCGACTTCCGCCCATGGCGAATGCCACTGGAGCAAAGAAGACCAGTACGCTCAGCACGACATATCGTTCGCCAATCTCGAAAAACAGTTTGAATACCTGAAAGATCATGATGAGCCCGCAGATCACTGCCAGAAGCCAGCCCGCTGTGAAATCAAACCACGATTCTTCGGGGGCCATGATGTTGATAGCATCCGGCATTTGCAGCAGAGCAATGATTTTGCTGGTCAGGTCCATCCCAACTTGGCAGATCTCCGGGCTTGCAAATAGTAAAAAGGCAAATAGAAAACTTTTGGTAAACAGCATCTTCGGGTCTTCGGCGTTGAGGCCAATCCCCGCCATCATGGAACGCATCGCCTGAAACGCAAGGTTGCCAAGCAGGAGCGCCCAGCCCACGGCGATCAGGACTTTCTGCATGTTCAAAACGACAGGGGCATGGCTGACAAAGTAGGAGGTATCCATGCTGAAAACCTCCAGCAGCAGATTGCCGATAAAGCCGACGCACTCCAGGATCAGGTCATAAAACCAGAGCACAAGCCCCTTTACAATGAGCTCCAGCATGGATGTTTTCCCTCCTTTTTATACTCCGGGTTCCAAGGTAGCCAGTCCCGAAAAAAGCGGGGCGACATAGGCGATAAACGCGCCGATGCCGTTGATGACAGCCCATGCAATCCAGATTCTCTTGAGCCAATCCCACGACTGATCGACACGCTGCTGGCGTCCACCGGAAAATTTGCAGCCGAGCACCGCCACCGCGCTCATGAGCCCGGCCAGCACAGTGCTGATGCCGGCAATCTGAGAATAGATGTCTGTAATGATCTCGCGCCCGACCGTCCACATATCTTCGACGGCATAGGCAGGGGACGCGCAGACGAGCAGGAGCGCCGCCATTGAAATCATGGTGGCGTACTTCCGGGGCAGCGTCTGGCAAAAATAATATATTTTTTTCTGCATCTTCTTTTTCTTCATGCAAACGCTCCTTTGAAAAGTGGGGCGGCCTGTTATGTACCGCCCCATTTAATACTTGGATGCGAACGTCAGCTGCCAGTTTTGGGCAGCTTTCCTTTGGGCGTCGCGTAAATAATCGTTACCCAGCAGTCCTTGTCGATCACCCATTCATCACCGCGCCGGCCGCCCACATCTGTGCAGTTGCGGAAACGGTACTCGTTGGGCAGGCCCGGATTTACGAAGCATTGAATGTATGGCTTGGTGACAGGTGCAAAGCTCGGCTGCACCGTGCCGAATTCAAACCGAAATTCCGTGATGACTTCGCCGCTCTTTAAGCCCACCACTGCCGGTTTGCAGTCAATAAGGTTGTCCACATTGGTGTGAAGCCCTTCGGCCAGCACCCGGTAGTCCTGCGACAGGTTCGTCTTGTACAGCACCTTATATTCCAAATCCTCATTCCAGGTACCTGTGTGAATTTCCTGCAGCGTCACGGCATCCGTCGGGAGAATGTCACGCCAGTAGAATTCATCCAGAGGCACGTTTGAGTTGTTGCAGATGCCGTCAAAATCGTAACGGATCAGATCGCCCGGCATTGCTTCGACATTTCCTGTTTTCTGCACGTCCACCTCGATTTCTTCGTTGGCATCCTCTACTGTGAGCTGGATCAGATCATTGTGGACCTTCAGTTCTACAAAAATTAACTTGTCATTCAAAAGGTAATACTCAGGCGCCGACACTTCACGGACACCATAGAGCCCCAGCGGCAGGAGCCGGGATATGGCGATCCCCCGCTCATCGGTAGTGATGGTATCCACCACTTCGTTATCATCCGGCGTAAAAATTTCAAATGTCGCGTCCGGAAGCGGCGAACCAGCGGGCAACTTCGTCAAGTCGTTGTACTCCGCGGATACCTTTTCGATCCGGATGCGTCCCCGTTCCGGCGTGTTGGGCCAGGTGAGCCGTATTGTGGTGCCGTTTTTGATTTCCACTTTCTGCGTCTGGTCATCCAGTACGAATCCATCCGGAGCCTTGATCTCCTTCAATGTGTAGAGCCCGGCCTTCAGCGCATGATCCAGCAGAATTTCGCCGTTTTCATCCGTCGTGTATTCGCCGATTAAATTGTCTTTTTCGTCATACAGCAAAAAACTGGCACCAGGGAGCACCTGCTTGCCATTTTCCGCCGACACCTTTACCAGCGAAAGAGAACCGAGTTCCTTGTTTTTCAGCTTAATCTGGCTGGTCTTGCCCCACTGGAGGTATACGTCATAGGGCGTGGCGTCCAGCTCATATCCTTCGGCTGCCTCCACTTCCTGCACAACATAGTGGCCTTCGTCGATACCGGTCAGCACGATCCGGCCCGCACTGTTGGTAGTGTAAGTACCCAGTTCACGACCCGCGTCATTGGTGATCTTAAACGACACGCCGGGCAGCGGCTGGCCGTCGTCCCCCAGCTTGTAAATGACAAGGTAAGGATAGGGATGGTTTTCAAATTCCACTGCGTTGGCTTCTCCGGCCTTGAGCTCTACAATTTTCTCTGTCGTGTCAAGCTTATACCCGTCAGGCACGCTGATCTCCCGCACCCTGACATACTGCTCTTCAAGATTGGGAATGAAAATGCGGCCGTCGCCGTCCGTCGTGTAAGTGCCGATCTCCCCGCCATTCAGCTTTGTTACAAGGAATTCCACGCCGCCGATCCCGGCTTTTGTCACGCTGTCGATTTTCTGCAGTGTCAGGCCGGCGAGCGGGATGTTGGCAAATTCCACATAACCGCGGCCATCCGCATCGAGCTCCACGGTTTGAGGCGTCATATCCAACTGGTAGCCCGGCGCGGTGGTGATTTCATAACAGACGTAGGCGCCGGGTTCCAGATCGGGAATGGCAATCAGGCCCGCCTGGTTGGTTTTAAAATCTCCTATGCGCTCGCCGTTCAGCTTTTCCACGCGGATCGTCACACCTGCAAGCGGCTTTTTCGTGACGGAATCATATTTATAGATTTGCAGATGGGGCAGCTCTTCATTCTCAAACTCCAGAATGGCGGGCTCACCGGCTTTCAGCTCCACCTTTTGCGGTGTGTCGTTCAGTATGTAGCCGTCCGGCGCTTTGATTTCGACGGCGACATACCAGCCGGGATCCAACTCCGGGATCGTTACAAAGCCATTGCGGCCTGTGGTATACTCACCGACCAGTTCACCATTCATTTTGGTCAGGCGGAACGTGGCGCCGGCCAGCGGGTTGCCTTCCATGTCCACTTTTTTAAGGATGACAGGGCTGGCGGGCGTGTTTTCGAAACACAGTATTTTTTCTTCGCCCGGGTTCAGCAGGACCTCCTGTTCCCGCAGGTCGATGATGTACCCGTCCGGGGCCGTGATCTCCGTAACGACAATCAGGCCAGGGTCGATTTGAGGCAGCCGCACGAAACCGTCTTCGTCAGAAGTAAAACGGCCGATCGTTTCTCCGTTTTTATATCCGATTTCAAATGTTGCATTGGCAAGCGGCTGTCCGGTGACACTGTCTATTTTTAAGATGGACAGAGAGGACTTTTTCTGGTTGGACAGCGTGATTGTCGTAACCTTCCCTTCGACGATTTCCACCGTATGCTCTTCGTCCGACAGGATATACCCGTTGGGGGCCGTAATTTCCGTGACAATATAGTAATCCGGCTCCATGCCTGTCAGGCGGGCAATGCCATCGGGACCGGTGGTGATATCCTGATATTTTTTGCTGCCGCGCTGTGCAATCCGAAATGTGGCGCCCTCAAGTTTGAGCGCGGGGGCATCAGCATCCACCTTTGTAATCTCAAGGCTGGGCTTGGCATAATTCTCAAGTGTGATCTCACAGGTTTCGTTGGCCTTGATTTCTGCTGTGTGCGGTGTGCTGTCCAGGATGTAGTTGGGCGGACACGCTACTTCAGTGATAACGTACCAGTCGGGCTCCAGATTCGGAAGCAGGGCAACGCCGTCGGCACCGGTAGTCACCTGCTGCGCCTGGCCGCCGCCTTTTTTGGCGATATTGAATGTGACCCCTGGAATGACTGCCTTTGTCGTAGCGTCGATTTTGATGATTTTCAAACCTGCAAATTTATCGTTGTGGAAGGATACGCCGGGCGTTTTATTGTCGGTGGAAACCACCACTTCCTTCTTCGGCTCATCGTCCAAAAGATGATTGGCCGGAGGAGTAAGCTCGGTGATGATATACGTTCCCTGCCAGGGTACAGTCACTCTGATTTTTCCAGAACCATCTGTGGTGTAGGTGCCAACTACACCTTTCTCTGAGTGCCTTACTTCGAACTCGGCTCCGGCCAGAGGCAGATCTGTACCGGTTTCATATTTGCTGATTTCAATGCTGTATTCGCCAACGTCTTCTGTGCTCAAACGAAAATAGGCGGGAACCGGATCCAGTACATCCGCAGTGGCGCGGATCTGGTCGACCTGATCCGTGGAACTCCAGAAGATCAGGCTGTTCGGTTCACCGACGGAGCCCTTGAATGCGGAAAAAAGCGTGCCCGCAGAGATGGCTGCAGCAGATGACACATGCAGCACCTGCTTATCCTTGGCAAAGGAAACGCTGGCCTGCCCGGTAAAATTGAAATCGTTCAGATCACAGTTGGGGTTGGTATTGACGAGGTCCAACTTATATTCGCCCGGGATGCCCATCATTTTGTGGACCGGCGCCAACGCGCTGGAGAAATGCGAAAAAGACGGCACTTCCTTGTGGCTGCGCATTTGCGCGAGGATCTTCTCATAGTAAGGCGCTGCGGCAGGGTTATACCCGATTACCGCATTATAGGTCGTTTTATTGGTCGCGATAAAGGACTCCAAATCCATATATCCGTGGACGATTTCCCAAATGATGGTCTGCGTCGCAATATGGAAAGGGATGTTGCCGGCGTCCTGGGCTCCATACAGCATAGCGTAGCCGATTGCATACCGCTGCGTACTGGAAAGGCGGTCGTACTGGATGGGGTCGTAAGGTTTGCTGCCATGTGTGTCAAGGTTTTCGGGCTGGACGCAGTATGCGATCTGCCCGTTGATTGTGGCCGTCGGCCACGGCTGCATATTGACGGAGCCAAGCCCCTGGCTGGTGTCGTATTGATACCCCGGATGTTTCGTCCAGGAAAGCTTCCCGGCGCTGACTGCGGACGCAGAAAGCAAAGGGGCGCCATCCATACGAACGATCTCCACCGATGTTTCGACCTGAGCTTTCTCATCTTCCGTACCTGTTTCCTCGGGAATTGTTTCACTTTCGCCTGCCGAGACTGCTGGCGTACTGCTTATACTGGAGGAATCGGGAATGATGGCGGTCACGCTGCTGGAAGAGGTCGCGCTGCCAGAAACAGCGCTGCTGGAGGCTGACGCTTCGGAACTCGATGGTGTGGGAGCTTCCGCGCTGTCCGCGCTGGAAGACTCTGCGCCCGATGAAGAGCTTTCATCAACAGGAGCGCTGTCCGGTTCTTCATCTGTAATCAAGTCACCGGCATCCTCATTGGGAACGACGGTGATATCCGCGCCTGATGAGTCCTGCACCACTTCAATCTGTGTAGATGCCGATGTGTCGGCTATAGTGATTTCTGCTTCGGCAAATGCCGTGGGGAACATCCCGATACACAGCATCACCAGCAGCAGTATGGGGATGATCCGCTTTGTGATAATTTTGGACATATTGTTTTACCTCTTTTCTGCCTGTCCTGCGCGGCGAAAGAGAGAGGGAAGATGTATCCAAATCCTCAGCCGCCGCATGTGTGACAGACGGTATTGTATTTTCAAATGAAAACGAGAAAACCGCCTGCCCCGAAGGGTAGACGGTTTTCCCGTTTGTATGAGTGATATAGGAGATGGTAAGTTTTAGCCGTACAGCACGTAGATTTTGCTGCCGTCCTGCACGATGTTGTAGACGGGCGGATGATCCTGTTCAACTGCTCCCATCATGCCTGCAATCTGATCGATGCAGTAGTAGATATCGCTTTGAGCAGAGACCTGTGACAAGATCGATATATCCACCGGATTAAAATATCCGGCGTTGCCGATCGTCAGAGCCGAATTGACGCCCATGTTTTTACTTGCCGCATATGCGTGGCCATTGGCGATCAGCGCCGCGGCGTCAACTGCCGGTACTGCCGGCTGGGATGTGCCTGCGCTTTCGCCAGAGGCCAGGGTGGAACCTGCCCCGCCGGGGGCTGCATTGTTCGCTGCCTGCTGTGCAGCGGTTTTATTTCCGGCCTGTTGTGCGGCGGCTTTCTGCTGTGCCGCCCGTTTTGCGGCCGCTGCTTCATCGGCTTCACGACGTTCCAGCTGTGCCTGTGCAATCGCCAGTTGCTGGCTGGTTTCATCAATCTGCGCTTCCAGTTCCGCAAGCTGGGTTCTGTATTTGGCTTCCAGTTCCTGCACGGTTGTATCTACTGCCGCTTCACGGACCTCTTTTTCATTGACAGGCGTTGCCGTTGTAATTTTGAGGGCAGTGGTATCTATTGTTACGACCCGATTGCTGGGTACGCTCTCAAGAGGAAGCCATGCTCTTCCCCAAACAGCAACAGCGGTGACAGCTTCATCGTCACAAGCAATGCGGACGGGCTGAAACACCCATAAAGCGATGCCAGCCTCAATGGTCAGGACAGCAAATACAGGCACAACTGCCAATAAGATTTTCTTCGTTTTTGTCATTGCTGACACCTCCCTTGTGTTTTCACTATAGCACCAAAAAAGGCGATTGCAAGCTAACGACGTTTCTCCTAAAAAATATTTCAGATTTCAGTCCCCTGCACCACCAGGCGCTTGTCATCCTCACCGACAATGCAGGTGATCAGTGTGATCCGGTTGTCGTCGGTCCTGTCCAGATAACTCCAGTCATCGTCCGCAATTTCCACGATGGCGCTGACTTGATAATACCGGGTGCCAAGCGCTGTTTCATAGGCGATGATGTCGCCATCTTTGACCCGAGTGAGCGGGCCGAATTGAGAACGGTAATTGTGGCCGGAAAGGCCGATATTGCCTTCCCAGGCTGAGGTGCTCTTAAAATGTGCGACCCCGTGCTTCATATCTTCCATGGCGTCATCTGTTTCGTATACCTGCATTTGAATTCCAACAGACGGTACAGTGACGATGCCAATGCAGCCTTCGCCGTTCAGAGCAACTGCTTCCGGCAGTGTAAAGTCGCCAATCGCCCACGAAGCGGAATCTTTCCAGGTGGTATCCGGCGCCTGGTTTTCTCTCGGGGCGTCTGCTGTAACAGTGACCGCGCCATCCTCCGCCGTGATAACATTGGGCAGCGGTATCTCCGAAGGCATCGGATGCAGTACGAAATAACCGCCGACGCATATTATTACCAGAATCACTGCCAGCACTCCATCGACGATCCAGAGCTTTTTACGCGTGTCCATATTCATCCTCCTTATACTCCTCGGCTGCCGGGATCGGAATCGCCTCCAGATGGATCTTATAGCCATAGCCTGTGTTCACAATCGTTTGTTCACGCACCATGCC
>QFCE01002854.1_pt1 | contig 136462 bp, 123 predicted proteins | sample 5346091 | NCBI WGS metagenome assembly QFCE01 (sample SAMN09062252, study PRJNA434731) | Human gut metagenome, whole genome shotgun sequencing project. | isolation source: stool timepoint A chromium assembly | host: Homo sapiens | collected 2015
TGTTTTAGGTCGCTTTAGAATCGTAATTCTATTGCATTTCTGAAATCTCTTTAAAGAAATTTTCAGGGTTGTTTCACTGTTCGATTATCAAGGTTCTTTGCTGTTTTGCGGTGTCTTGCATCGCGTCAGCTTGTTTATACTATCATCCCGCGAGTGCTTTGTCAACACTTTTTTCAAAAAAATTTAATTTTATTTTTTACAGTTCAGTCATGCCCAGCAAATGCAGCAGTCGTGCTTGCACGAAAAGCTGCGTGCGCGCAGGCATGAACGGAGCGCCAGGTAATGAGCAGAAATAGCTGCAACGCAGCGGAGAGTGCGTTAGCACGATTCTGCGAATGGCGCGACTGAACTGTAAAGCAACCATGCCCAGCAAATGCAGCAGTCGTGCTTGCACGAAAAGCTGCGTGCGCGCAGGCATGAACGGAGCGCCAGGTAATGAGCAGAAATAGCTGCAACGCAGCGGAGAGTGCGTTAGCACGATTCTGCGAATGGCGCGACTGAACTGTAAAGCAACCATGCCCAGCAAATGCAGCAGTCGTGCTTGCACGAAAAGCTGCGTGCGCGCAGGCATGGACGAAGCGCCAGGTAATGAGCAGAAAGCAGCTGCGAATGGCGCGACTATACTGTAAATCGGCAGAACCATGGCGCAGCTGAACTATAATATAATAAAAGAAAGAGAGCCGTATTCGCAGGAAAATCCATACATCTCTCCTGACCAAGCCAGCTCCCTTTCTATGATTCTTACTCCACTTCTGCCGTCGCCGCTTCTTCCTTTTTCTTAGAGCCCAGCCCCTCCGTCACAAAGAAGGACAGCATGACAATGATCGCGCCGACCACGAAACGCAGACTGATCTTCTCCCCCAACAGGATGATGGAGCTGAGACAGCCAAACACGCTCTCAAAGGAAAGAATGACCGCGCTGGTTGTCGTCCGCACATACTTCTGCCCATAGAGACTGCACATGTAAGGTAGCACGGTGGATACCACCGCCAGATATAACGGGCCGGAGAAATCGCCCAGGGACAGTCCCCGGGGCAGCTCTGCCGTCAGAAGTGCCACCGCCAGTGCAATGCAGCCGCAGGTGCACAGCTGGATCATGTTCAGCAGGAAGGTATCTGCGCCCTTGGCGAACTTCGCGCTCACCACCACATGGAAGGAATAGAACAGCGCTGCCACGCCCACCAGCAGGTCGCCCTGGTTGATACCGCCGAAGCTGCTGTCCAGCAAAATGACACCGAGACCGATCAGGCACAGGGCGGTTCCGGCAAAATCCTGAAGCCGCGGGAATTTCCGCCGGATCAGAATATACACAAAGGGCACAAATATAATGTAGGCCCCCACGATAAAGGAGGCACGGGAGGTAGCGGTGAACCGCACGCCCTGGGCAAAGAAAAAGTAAATCCCGTACATGATACAGCCCATGACGATCCCATGCTTCCAGTCTGCCCGGGTTGCCGTCTTCCATTTTGGAAAACCGAGGATTGCCAGAAGCAGCCCCGCTGTCCCAAGCCGGAATACCAGCAGCCACTGGAGAGAGAAGACACCCAGATTAGAAGTTACAAATGCGTGTCCAGAGCCCCAGCTGGCAGCTGCCAGAAACAGTGCGGCAAGCCCGGAAAAATATTTTTTATCTCTTTTCATAAATCCCCTCCGTAAGTTCGATTAACTTAAGAGGCTCTGTCCCTTCTGTGCCAGATATTCCTCTGTTACCGGATCGATCACGTCTGCCTCGGTGGTCAGGAAGGTGGCTGCTACGGATGCCGCGCTCTGCAGAGCGGAACGGGTCACCTTTAACGGATCCACGATGCCGTTCTCGATCATGGGCATGTACTCGCCGGTCGCTGCATTGAAGCCAACGCCCTGGGGTTCTTCCTTGATCTTACCAACGACAACATCCCCATCGAAGCCTGCATTCTCCGCAATCTGGAATGCAGGTGCCTCCAGGGCACGCAGGATGATCTCTGCGCCGGTCTTCTGATCACCTTCCAGTGTCTGTGTGTAAGCCTTCACTGCCGGGATCACATCGCACAGAGCCGTACCGCCGCCTGCAACAATGCCTTCCTCCACAGCCGCACGGGTTGCGTTCAGCGCATCCTCGATTCGAAGCTTGTTTTCCTTCATCTCGATCTCTGTCGGTGCGCCCACACGGATAACCGCAGCGCCGCCGCCCAGCTTGCCCAGACGTTCTCTCGCCTTGTCTACATCGAACTCATTCTTTGCATTTTTCAGCATGGTATGCAGCATATCCAGACGTTCGTTGATGGCTGCCTTGTCTCCGGCACCGCCCACGATCAGCGTGCGGTCTTTGCGGATGGTCACCTTCTCTGCCTGGCCCAGCATATCCAGAGTCACTTCCTTGATATCATCGCCAAGCTCCTCCTGCACATACTTACCGCCGGTCAGCAGCGCAAAGTCATCCATCATAGCTTTCTTTCTGTCGCCAAAACCGGGAGCCTTGACAGCAGCCACATCAATTACGCCTTTCAGCTTGTTCACGATCAGGGCCGTCAGCGCATCGCCCTCCACATCATCTGCAACGATGAGGAATTTTCTGCCGGTCTCAAGTACCTTCTCGAGAATCGGGAAAATATCATGCATGTTGCTGATCTTCTTATCGGTAAAAAGAATGTAAGGGTTGTCCAGTACCACTTCCTGCTTTTCCTGATCTGTTACCATATAATCAGACAGGTATCCCTTGTCAAACTGGGTACCTTCTGTAATATTCAGAACGGTCTCCATTGTCTTGGATTCTTCAATGGAGATCACGCCGTCCACGCCCACCCGGTCAACCGCCTCAGCGATCATCTCACCGGTCTTCTCATCCGCGCCGGAAATGGCAGCTACCTGTGCGATGGCTTCCCGCGTTTCTACGGCATGGGCATTTTCACGCAGCTTCTCCACTGCTGTATCCACTGCGCCGAAGATTCCCTTCCGAAGCAGGATCGGATTGGCTCCTGCAGCCGCATTTTTGATTCCCTCATTGATGATCACCTGTGCGAGAAGGGTTGCCGTTGTGGTGCCGTCACCGGCCATATCATTGGTCTTGATTGCCACTTCCTTGATGAGCTTTGCACCCAGATCTTCCGCGATATCTTTCAGCTCAATATCTCTTGCAATGCTCACGCCGTCGTTGGTCACCAGCACTTTGTTGCCAAGGCGCTGCAGCACAACATTTCTCCCCTTGGGCCCCAGTGTAATCTTCACTGCGTCCGCCAGTTTGTCCACTCCTGCCTGTAATTTCTGTCTCGCTTCTTCGCCATAATACAGATCTCTTGCCATTTTTGTCTACCTCTTCCTGTTTTTGTTATTTTCTCCTATCATACCAGACAATTACAGTTTACCCGCGCCTTTCGACGTATACCTAATCGGCATATATCAGGAGAATATCTTAATGACTGGCTTGTTTATTCAGCTGCCTCTGCCTGACAACAGGTCTCTGCTGCAGGTGCGCCTGCTTCTGCATCTTTTGCCAGCATCTCAGCCTTCTGTTCCTCAGCCTGCAGCGCAAGATTCTCGTCCAGAGCTCCGGTCACCCAGTCGTGCTTGAGCCACTTGAACAGTCCGACCGTTACGAATGCAAGGATGATGAGGAAAGGTGCTGATATTATAATAGCAATTTGTTTGATCGCTGTAAACTCTGCTCCTACTAAAATTATGGACATCGGGATAACTGCAAGCAGAATACAGAAGAACAAACGAAGTACCATCTTCGGTGTGCCTTTCTTGGTAACAGTCTCAGCAAGAGCCAGAGACGCGGAGTCCATGGACGGTGCCACGAAACCAACAACCAGTACCAGGATCAGGAAAGGCAGCAAAGTCTTGCCCAGAGGCAGGAGTTCCAGCAGCTGATAGATGGCCGCATCTCCGAGTCCACTGTTTACAAGAGCAACTACGTCTGCAGAACCCTGCAGATGTTCATACATTGCAAAGCTTCCATCGATACCAAAGATGATCATGCCGCCGGCAGTCATGATGAAGATCGTGTAGATTGCCACTTCGCGGATGGTTCTTCCCTTGGAAACCTTTGCAATAAAGATACCCATCATTGCCACATAGTTCAGGTAGAATGCAACAAAGTATACCGTCCATGCCTCCGGGAAACCACTCTGTGAGATAGGATCGGTAAAGAGTGCCATTCTCGGCAGCTTCTCGATCATATGTCCTACGGAATTGACAATATTCTTCAGTGTGAAGGTAGTCGGTCCCATAAAGAGCATATAGAGAAGGAAGAATATACAAACAACAGATGCAATATTACTGATTACCTGCATACCCTTTTCTGTTCCCAGATATGCGGTAAAGGAATATACGATCGCAATAAATACGATAATTCCAATCTGAACAACAGGAGTTGCCTCCCATCCAAACAGAACCTTCAGTCCTCCCGCAGACAACGGAACTGCAAGGCCAAGAGAGGAGCTGAGTGCTCCGAGAATACCAAACATTACGAGGAAATCAATAACTTTACCAAGAGCGGTTTTGGTTTTGGGTTTTACCTTCTCTCCCATCATGGCACAGCAAACTGCACTTGTCTGGAAAGAAGGGAGTTTTCTCACATATACACCGTAGGCAATTGCCACTCCCATGACTGTGTACATGGACTGATTGACAATGCCCCAGTGGAAGAACTGGTAACCAAGAGAGGATTCCATTGCCTCAAGGCTCTCCGGCACAATGCCGATACCAGGCGCCTGGAAATAATATGCCCACTCCGTAAAGGACCAATACAGCGCTGCACTTGCCAGGGATGCCAGCAGCATCATTGCAAAATAGCTGAAATTGGAATACTGCGGTTTACAGTTGCCCAGCCGCACATTGCCATATTTTCCAAAGCCAAGCACCAGTGCGCATACAAATACCACGACTGAAATCACTTCGAATGCCGGCCCAAGACCGGAAATCATCATGTTAAAGAAAGAGCTGATCCCATTCAGGGTGGATGTAGGGTTCAATATCATAAAAATAATGAACACTGCAAGCACGGCCACGCTGGCTATAATCAAACCTACCTCCACGTCAGAATGGTCTTTTTTCTTTTTGTTTTCTTCCATCCTAATTCTTGCCCCCTTATTCAGTTTTTGTCTTCTCAGGAAACTTCCAGAAGCCTCCTCATCAGATCTGTAATCGGACGACTGACCCTCTTCTCCTTGTCATACCCCACATAGACACTTTCACAGCGGAGGATCAGATCGTCCTCACCTTCCCGATAAATTTCAAATGTAATCGTGATACTTCTGTTGCCGACCTTTATGTCACTGATGCCGACTTCCAGAAGGTCTCCTTCATATGCACTTGAAACAAATTCATACGTTGATTTCTTATGGCATACCTCTGAACCGTACTGCTCTGCAAGCACCCGGTACGGGTATCCCTTTGACCGGAAAAATTCTTCGAAAGCCAAATCTGTGTACACCACATAATTCCCATTGTAAACAATTCCCTGTTGATCCACTTCCCCATAACGGACACGTACAGGGCAGAAGAAAATACACTCACTTCTCATAATTACTATTTTCTCCGTTTCTCTCTGTTTGCTCTGATCTTCTTCAGTCTTCGAAGCGCTGGTCCGGAATTCAAAGAACGTTTTCTTACCCGGTGTTTCAGTGCACCGACAGCACATACATCCACGCAGTATCCGCAGTTAATGCAGATCTTATACGCATCACGCATGGCCATCGGATACCCGTCTTCTCCGATTCCGATGACTCTCATCGGGCAGATTTCCGAACAGTTATTGCACTTGACACACTTTTCTATATCAGCAAAAATTAATTGCACTATTACAAGTCCTTTCAAACAGCCTGGTGCACAGCGCCGCTTCCGATCAGGCTATCAATCTCGCTCTGGCTGTAGCCGAGCCCACCAAGAATTTCCAAGGTATGAGCACCCGGATGTCCTGCTGCAGGCGCATTCGGATCCACCGGTGTTTTGCTGAACAGAATCGGTGTATTGGTAACTGTATATTCACCCACACCCGGCTGATCAACCTGCATGATCACCTTCAGATCCCTGGTCTGCGGATTGCTGTCAAACTCAGCCAGCGACTGTACTGCAGCTGCAGGCACACCAACGCCACGCAGTCTCTTTTCCAGTTCATACCGTTCCATCGCCGCTGTTGTTTTCTCCAGTTCTTCAATCAGCTCTTCTCTGTGTGCGACACGAAGCACATTGTCCGCAAATCTCTGGTCTACCAGAAGATCGCCTCTTCCAAGCGCAAGGCAGAGTGCTTCCCATTCCGGCTCTCTTGTGATCGCAAGAACCACATTTCCATCCAGTGCCTTAAACTCGCCGTAAGGTGCATACCATGCATGGTGATTGCCGGTTCTGGGTGTGAATTCTCCTGTAACGGAATGCTCCAGTACCGGTGCTTCACACATATAGAATGCACAGTCAAGCATGGCAATATCCACACGGAGGCCTTTTCCTGTTTTCTGTTTGTACAGAAGCGCCATGGAAAGTCCCCTGAAAAGCTGCAGTCCTGCCCATGTATCACACATGGAAAATCCAGGTTTGATCGGTGCATCTGCTGCCTGTCCGGACTGTGCCACCAGTCCGCTTCGCGCTGCCGCGATGATATCCATACAGGGCAGGTGTGACAAAGGACCATAGGTTCCGAAACCGGAAATAGATCCGTAGATCAGTCCCGGATTCACTTTGATCATCTCGTCATAACCGATGCCCAGTTTTTCAAGCGTCCCTGCCTTGAAGTTTTCCACTACAACGTCAACTTTCGACACAAGATCCAGGACAACTTTTTTGCCTTCTTCTGAACGCATATCGATGGCGATACCTTTTTTACCTCTGTTATACTGGCAGAAATACAAACTGATATCATTTACATAAGGACCATACTCGCGCGAGATATCTCCTGCGCCCGGCCGCTCTACTTTAATCACTTCCGCGCCCATGTCCGCAAGCATCATGCCACAGAACGGCGCAGATAATACCTGGGAAAAATCAAGAACTTTAATTCCCTCAAGAGGTCTTTTCTTCATATCCTGCTCTCCTTCTTTAAATGATGCCTTTATCTCTGAGTGTCCGAAGCTCGGCATCGTCCATTGCCAGAGCCTTGTAAATCTGTTCATTATGTTCACCGACAGCAGGTGCCTTCACCAGCGGTTCTTCCTCAACGCCACAGAATTTCACCGGTTTTCCGGGCATCTCCAGCTGTCCGAGAGCATCGTCTTCCAGGGAAACTACCATATTTCTCACCAGCAGCTGCGGTTCCTGCAGTGCCTCTTTGGTGGTACTGCACATCGTTCCCGGAATCAGTGCTTCATCACAGATAGCTGCAATCTCCTGCATCGTATATTTGGAAAACAGATCTTCTAATTTATCTCTGAGGTCACCAAAGTAATGGTATCCTCTGACCAGATTAGAACAGTATTTTTCTTCCACATCCCATTCCGGCACATTAAATGCTTTGCAGAACTTTGTCCACTGTGCATCGGAAGAGATTCCCATAGCCACATATCCATTGCTGCACTTTAAGATGTCATATGGATTGATCAGCGGATGAGCGTTTCCGGTTCTCATCGGATCCTCATGCTCTGCTCCGTAGGTAATGACCTTATCCTCGGAAACAGCAATCGCAGATCCGCATAAGGTCGTCTCTACAATCTGCCCTTCCCCTGTTTTTTTGGCATAAAAAATCGCTATGCAAACAGCAGACGCAAGGAAGCTGGCCGCATAACGTTCAGACATGGAAAATCCAATTCTTGTAGGCGGATTTTCGGGAAATCCTGTAAAATGCATCACAGCGCTCTTCGCCTGAGCAATTAAATCGTTCTGTGGTGTACTGGTTTCTTTTCCGACAGAACCATACGCAGAAGTTCGTCCATAGACAAGGGATGGCTTAATTGCTGATAATTCTTCATATCCCAGGCCGAGGTCTTCCATTGTACCGGGAGGAAAGTTCTCAATAACCGCATCGGCCGTAGCCACGAGCTTTTTGAAAATTTCCTTTCCCTCCGGCTTCTCGAGATCAAGCGTAATACTCTTCTTTCCGCGATCCCGGAATGTATGGTGAGGACTGGCACCATCTTTCAATGGTGCCAGTTCTCTGAGCGGATCCCCGGTACCCGGGGCCTCCACCTTAATGACCTCTGCTCCGTAATCAGCCAGTTCCATCCCGCAGTAGCCGGAAAGTGTTGTTAAATCAAGAACTCGAATTCCTTCTAATGGCAACATACTAATCCTCCTGTTACTGTGAGAGTCAAGCTCCACGGTATTTTGTCAATTTTGCCGCTATTTATTTCTCGTAATCCCAGCCTGTGTAAAGCTCGGTACCACGTTTCTTGATCATGCCGCCGATAACGTTTCTCTGGATCTCGGATGTTCCCTCCCAGATACGGTCAACTCTCTGGTCTCTCCACAGACGCTCAACCGGATTCTCTCTCATGTATCCACGTCCGCCAAGAATCTGAACGCCCTTATCAGTTACTCTGTTAACCATCTCGGAGCACCACAGCTTGATAGCCGATGCTCTTGCATGTTTCAGCTTACGATCCATATCGCCGGAGATCTCCCAGCATACTCTGTACAGTAAGCTCTTAGCTGCCATGATATCCATGGTCATATCAACCAGCATATGCTCGATTACCTGGTAATCTCTGATTACATGACCACCCTGTACACGCTCAGCTGCCCACTCGTTAGCAACTTTCAGTACACGCTCAGCTCCGCCTACGCAACGAGCTGCGATACCAAGTCTAGCCTCAACGAACCAGTCTTTGGTCATTGTGAAGCCTTCGCCGATTCCCTTCAGGATCTTGGACTCATCAACTACAACGTCCTCGAACAGGAACTCAGGATGCTTGAATGCGAAGTGATGTGTGAACTCAGGTGTACGCTTAACGCTAACGCCCGGTGCATCCTTCTCTACGAAGAATACGGTAGCCTTGTTCGGATCTCCGTCAAGGTGTGTATGTACAAGAATGAAGTCAGCGATGTTACCAACTGTAACGTACCATTTCTCACCGTTGATCTTGTAACCGCCATCGCATTTTACGGATGTGGTCTGGCACTCTGTCGGGTCAGAACCTGCATCAGCCTCTGTGATTGCATAAGCATCACGGCGTTTGCACTGACAGGAAGGAATCAGATACTCATCGATCTGCTCCTGGGTACCGAATTTCATCGGGAAAGACGGCTGCGGAACTGCATCCCAAATAGCGCCGGTAACCATACCGAACTGCTCAGAAGCCAGTGCCTGCTCAAATAATGTGAAGCCTGCTCCACCATGCTCTTTGGTGTGGTTGGTTGCATTGAATCCCCAGGACATAACCTGCTCGGTAATTGCTTTGTGAGACTCCGGAGTCAGACCGTTGTTCTCTTCACATTCCATTTCGTAAGGGAATAATACCTGCTCGGTAAACTCTCTTGCTTTCTCTGATAATGCGCGATGCTCTTTGCTTAACTTAAAATCCATAGTAAAACGCTCCCTTTCTTTGAGATATTTTTTGTTTTTCGATCGCCTCATCTTCGACCTGTTTTCATTATACAAAATCTACGCAAAAAAGCAAGCTTTTTTTATGCAGTATAACCATAATCCGGCGCAGGATTTGTGCATTTTTAACAAATAATATTCTTCTCTCATTTTTCCGATTGGTTTTTATCCCATATATGCTATTTCCCATTTTTTCATGGACAAAAAACTTTGCAAATACGCAAAACTCAGTTTTTCATACCATGTCTTGTTTCTATACATATACCCCATTCCCGGATATTTTTCTGACTTGGTATTTTTCTGTTTTTGCCATGTATTGATGCTTATTTTTCCTCCTTTTTCAGAAAAAAAGTTATTGAATTTTGGCACTTTTACCATGTTTTGGGCATCCGAAATTGTTTCTTAACATAAGAAAAAAGAGACATTTCAACCACATATTAGCCGAATAGTCTCTTTTGTTTAAATATTATGTTCTTTTCTTCGGTATAAACTGAATATGAAGTTCCATATCCAGTCCTTCTGCGATCCGCTTCAGAATCGCTATGGAAGGGTTTCTCGTTCCTTTCTCCAGCTTACTGACATCTGCCTGGTTGATCCCTGTACGTTCTGCCAGTTCCTTCTGTGTCATATTCCGGTAAACCCGTGCCGTACTGATGGCTTCGGAAAGATCCGCAACCGGATGCTCATAGGCAGCTTCCCGGGAAATCTCGCTTCCGTTATCCAGCTCCTCCTGCCCGGGATTTTCCCTGTCATCCTGTTCCTTCTTGCCATCCCAGACACCATTTTCATTGACATACCAGCCGCCAATCCATGTATCGGACACCATCCGCCCCTGGGTGGACGGACCCGAACGTTCAAAATACCGCCATTCCCCATTGACCCGCGCCCATCCGGTCTTCATGCCATTGTTCCGGTCCATATAAAACCAGCCCTGTCTGGCCTGATCGTAGATCAGCCCTGTCTTCAGGTTGCCGTCTGCCCCGAAGCACCACCAGGCTCCGTGAATCAGTTCCCAGCGTGGAAGCTCAGTTCTCTCTCCCGTCATAGGATCCGTGATCACCGTACCGCAGACCTGCGTCCCATCGTTCCGGCGGAACCGCCAGTTGCCATCCGAATCCTCTTCCGATCCTCCCGCCTCCGCCGGCAATTCTCTGCGAATCTTCCGCATACTGTCTGTCGCATCCTCCAGCGATTCTCCCCACATACGGATCTCCTTCAGTGCAGGAATCAGCCGCTTGCCATTTTTCGTTGCGGAATATTCCACCCGGGGAGGCACCTCATTATACTGCACCCGGGAAACAAGACCGTCTGCTTCCAATTCTTTCAATGTACTTGTCAGCATCATGTTCGTGATGTCCAAAGCCTTGCGCAATTCACTGTACCGCATGGACTTCTGTTTACACAAAACATACATGACAGGCACCTTCCACTTTCCCTCGATTGCCCGCAATGCATTGCCAATCGGGTCGTCCTTGATCAGACAACCATCTCTTCTCTCCATATAACAAACCCTCCATCATCCAAGCTGTCTGCCTGTGTCCCCATACAACTTCCTTCTACAACAACATTTTCGATGATAGTTTGATTATAGCAAAAATCGAACACGCCGTCAAACGCGGCCTGTTTCCCATAATTCCCGCATTTTTCGACATCCGCAGCATTTTTTCCCGCATTGTATGTAAAAAAATGCAAAATACTTTACAACAAACGGTTTTTCCCGATAATATCCTGAATTGAGCGCACGCCCACCAGTTCGATGCCTTTCACTTCCTTCAGCTGCTCCATGCACACCTGGGGAACGATGCACCGGGTAAATCCCAACTTCTTCGCCTCCTGTACCCGGGCCAGCGCCATGTTCACCGCCCGGACCTCGCCGCTTAATCCCACTTCTCCGAACACTACCGTCTTCTCGTCAATGGGTCGATCCTGAAAGCTGGACACGATGGCCAGGACGATGGCCAGATCCACGGCAGGCTCGTTCATTTTCACGCCTCCTGCGATGTTGATGTAGGCATCACAGGCCGAAAGCGCCAGCCCCGCCCGTTTCTCCAGCACCGCCATCAGCAGATTCACCCGGTTAAAATCGGTGCCCGCCGCCGTTCTTCTGGGAATATTGAAAAAGGTCTGGCAGACCAGCGCCTGGATCTCCAGCAGGATCGGTCTTGTACCCTCCATGGAGCAGGCCACCACCGAGCCAGACGCGCCCTCCGGCTTGCCCGACAACATATATTCCGAAGGATTTTCCACCTCCGCCAGACCGCTGCCCTGCATTTCAAAGACGCCGATCTCATTGGTGGAGCCGAAACGGTTCTTTACCGCCCGTAAAATCCGGTAGGAGGCATGGCGGTCGCCCTCGAAATAGAGCACGGTGTCCACCATATGTTCCAGCACCCGGGGGCCTGCTACCACGCCCTCTTTCGTCACATGGCCCACAATGAACACGGCAATGCCCAGCCCCTTGGCGATGCGCAGCAGGATGCCCGTGGATTCCCGCACCTGGGATACGCTGCCCGGCGCCGAGCTCACCGTCTCCCGGAACATGGTCTGGATGGAGTCGATGATAACGATCTGGGGATTTTCCCTGCGGATCACCTGCTCCACCGTGTCCAGATTCGTTTCACATAATAAAGAAAGGCTGTCGCCGAACTTACCGATCCGGTCTGCCCGCATGCGGATCTGCTTTAACGATTCCTCACCGGAAATATAGAGGATCTTTCCTTCTTTATGAGAAAGATTGCAGCACACCTGCAAAAGCAGGGTGGATTTGCCGATGCCCGGGTCGCCGCCCACCAGTACAAGGGAGCCCGGCACGATGCCGCCGCCCAGCACCCGGTCCAGCTCCTTCATGCCGGTGCTGATCCGGTCTTCCTCCCGGATCTCAATATCCCCCAGCTTCACCGGACGAGCTTTCGGGTCTGCACCGGCATGGCTGCCTCCCGGCAGTTCCGGTGCCTTCTCCTCCACAAAGGTATTCCATTCCCTGCACCCCGGGCACTGGCCCATCCATTTGGACGATTCATACCCGCAGTTCTGACAAAAATAAACACTTGCTCTGCTTTTCGCCATAATTTCTCCTTTAATTGAAAAGAAGGACGAACCCTTGTCTGATCCGCCCTTCCTCATACTTTTCATTAATTTCTATTCTTAGAAATATCTCGCCTGCTGTTTATACCCGGACAACCTTCACGTCCACCCGGGATGTGCTGGACAATTCCACGCCAACGCTGAGCTTGCCGCCCAGGTTCGTGCTCATCTTGCCTGCACTCTCACCGGCCACAAATACCTCGTATTCGGTATCTGCCTCCAGACCTAAGGTAATCTGTGCATCCTCCCAGCTCTCTACGATAAACTCCACACCGGCCTCGGTCTCCGTGAAATTCTCCACAGTCGTTCCCGGCACGGACTCATATACAAATAATCCATTTCTCTCCAGCTTGGTCATCTCGCGGAAAGTCTTGATCTTATACAAATCTCCCTCGTACTCATAATTGTCGAGCTTTGCTTTCTCCGCCAGTTCATAGTTGCCAAAGCTGATCGTGCCGTTGTTCTCTGTGCGGATAAGTTCCTTAATTACTGACATTTCGTCAATCCTCCCATTTCTGCCTATGGTTGTTTTTTCTTTATTATACCATAAATTCGTCAGGAATCCACAAAAATCATCAGGGCTGGACATAAAATTTCACAGCACCTTTGGCCATGCCTGCTGCCACAGTATCCCCGCCTTTGACACGCCCGGCCAGGATTTCTTCTGCCAGCGGATCCTCGATCCGGTTCTGGATGGCCCGCCGCAGCGGTCTTGCCCCGTATTTTTCATCGAAGCCCTTGTCCGCGATCTCGTTTTTCACAGAATCCCGGATGAGCAGCGTGATGTTCATCTGCTCCTGGCAGCGTTTCGTCAGCTCGGTGAGCATGAGCCCGGCGATCTTGCGCACGTTGTCCCGGTTCAGCGGATGGAATACCATGATCTCGTCGATCCGGTTCAGGAACTCCGGTTTGAACATGCGGCGCACTTCTTCCATGACGCGGCCCTTCATCTTCTCGTAGTCCTTCTTCTCATCGGACTGGGACATAAAGCCCAGATTCTTCGGCGCCATGATCTCCTGGGCGCCCACGTTGGACGTCATGATGATGACCGTATTCTTAAAGCTGACCTGCCGTCCTTGGGAGTCGGTGATATGGCCGTCATCCAGCACCTGCAGTAAGATGTTGAACACATCCGGGTGGGCTTTCTCGATCTCGTCAAACAGAATAACAGAATAGGGATTGCGGCGCACCTTCTCGGACAACTGACCGCCCTCCTCATGGCCCACGTAGCCCGGAGGGGAACCGATGAGCTTGGACACACTGTGTTTCTCCATGTACTCCGACATATCAACCCGGATCATGGCCTGCTCTCTTCCAAACAGCACCTCTGCCAGTGCTTTGGACAGTTCGGTCTTGCCCACGCCGGTGGGGCCCAAGAATAAGAAAGAACCAATGGGCCGGTTGGGGTCTTTTAAGCCTACCCGGCCCCGCTTTACCGCCCGGGCCAGGGCACTGACTGCTTCCTCCTGTCCGATGACCCGCTTGTGCAGGGCACTTTCCAGACGGCGCAGCTTCTCCCCTTCCCGTTCAGACAGACGCTGGGCCGGGATCTTCGTCCACTCGGAAACCACAGCTGCGATCTCATTCTCATCCACGATCCGCTCTTTCTTCCGGCTGTCTCTGGCATACCGGCGTTCCAGCTTCTCTTTCTTCGCTTCCAGTTCCTGCTGCTCCCGGCGCAGTTCCCCGGCCTGTGCAAAATCTTCCGCGATGATAGCCTGCTCCTTGGCTTCTCTGGCATCTTTGATCTGCTGCTCTATTTTTTTCAGGCTGTCCGGTCTGGCAAACCCGTACAGGCACACCTTGGAGGCCGCCTCGTCCATCAGGTCGATGGCCTTGTCCGGCAGGAACCGATCATTGATATACCGGCCGGAAAGGCGCACAGCTGCCTCCAACGCACCATCCGTGATCTTCACGTGATGGTGCGCCTCATAACGGCTCCGCAGCCCCTTCAGGATCAGGATGGCCTGGGCCTCGGAGGGCTCTTCCACATTCACCGGCTGGAACCTGCGCTCCAGGGCTGCATCTTTTTCAATATATTTCCGGTATTCCTCCACCGTCGTCGCACCGATGAGCTGCAATTCTCCCCGGGCCAGAGACGGTTTTAAGATATTCGAGGCATCAATGGCACCCTCGGCACCGCCGGCGCCGATGAGGGTGTGGATCTCGTCGATAAACAGCAATACATTGCCCGCAGCAGTGACCTCGGAAATGATATTCTTGATCCGTTCCTCAAACTCACCCCGGTATTTGCTGCCCGCCACCACGCCGGACAGATCCAGGCTGACGAGCCGTTTGTCCCGCACGCTGTCCGGGATATCGCCGGATACGATCCTGGCAGCCAGTCCTTCCACGATGGCCGTCTTGCCCACGCCAGGCTCTCCGATGAGACAGGGGTTGTTCTTCGTCCGGCGGCTCAAGATCTGTACCACCCGCTGGATCTCATTCTCTCTCCCGATGACCGGGTCAAGCTTCCCGTCCCGGGCCAGTTCCGTGATATCCCTGCTGTAAGCATCCAGGGTGGGTGTGGCAGTGGCACCGCCTGCAGCGGCATCCCGCAAAAACTTGCCGCCCCGCAGATCTTCTCTGGTGACCCGCACCTCCTGCCCCATGGCCGTCAGCAGGTCAATGTACATTTTCTGGGCATCGATGCCTGCGGTATTCAGCAGTCTGGCCGCCACGCTGTCCTGTTCCTTCAGGATGGCCAGCAGCAGATGCTCCGTGCCAATCTGGGCAGAAGACAGCGCCTGTGCTTCCTGCGCCGCCCGTTCCAGCACCCGACGTGCCCGGGGCGTATATCCCTCCGGGTCCATCACCGCCTGCGTCGCCTCCGGCGCAATGAGCTGGCTGATCAGCTCCCGGATCTTCTCCTCATAGACGCCGTATCCGTCCAGGATCGTTCCCGCCATGCTGTCGGTCTCCCGCAGCAGTCCCAACAGGATATGCTCCGATCCTATGTAGCTGTGATGGAGCTTTTTTGCAACTTTTCCTGCATATTTTAATGCATTTGCAGCTTTTGATGTATATAAATCCATCTGGTCTGATCCTCCTGCTTATTCATACTCCATATAAATATCATCAATGAGCTGATGTACCTCTTCTTTGGTAATGTTGTGGCAGCGGCCTCTGGCCAGCACGATCCGCAGATCCTGCTCCAGCTCCACCAGCGCCTCCAGCTTATGTACATCCAGCGAGATGACAGCGCCCTTGCGGCGGTCAAGTTTGATGAAGCCTTCCTGTTTCAACAGCGTATACGCCTTATTCACGGTATGCATGTTGATGCCCACCGTATCCGCCAGCTGGCGCACAGAAGGGAGGGATTCCCCCTCCTGAATCTGGGAAGTCGCGATCCCCACGATAATCTGATTCCGCAGCTGCATATACAGCGCTTCGTCACTGTTAAAGTCAATCTTAATAACCATATCATCACTTCCATCTTTTGTTATACACAGGATAGCACAAATCGCACGTACTGACAAGCCCATACCTGTACTTCTCCTTTATTCCCCCCCAGCTTCCTGCCACATCCATTGTCCGCACCTGCCATAGTTCTACTGTTCTCACATTCATTCCCAATCCAAACATTGCCTTATTTGTGGTACAACCAATTTCCCATAAAATTAAGAAACGGAGACAGTCTCCCATCTCCGTTTCTCTTTCTTTATAAGAATTCATGAAAATCCGTTTTCAGAATGCCTCCCGCTTACGCAGGACACACTGTTTTCCCGTCAGACGCACGTTTTACAGATCGTCGTCGTCCAGGTCGATGAACTCCAGATCGAAGTCATCATCCGCGCCATAGACCGGCTCCGGTGCCCGGGAGCTGCGCTTGGCTGCAACAGTCTTCTCGGCATAATCCGCAGCTCTGGACTGCTTATTGGCCTTCTCTTCTCTGGATGTCTGACGCTCTCTTGCGCGGGCTGCCTGCCGGGAACGGGACCAACTCATCTTTTCCTCTTCTTCGTCGTCCTCTTCGTCGTCCTCTTCGTCCTCGTCATCCTCGTCGTCATCCTCATCATCGTCATCGTCGTCATCACGGCGGCGGCCAAAGAAGAATCCACGGCGTCTCGGTCTTACTTCTTCCTCATCGTCCTCGTCATCATCTTCGTCTTCGTCCTCGTCGTAATCGTCCTCGTCATCTTCCTCTTCGTCTTCATCCTCATCATCTTCATCGTCATCATCACGGCGGCGGCCAAAGAAAAATCCGCGGCGTCTCGGTCTTACTTCTTCCTCATCGTCCTCGTCTTCATCATCTTCTTCGTCCTCGTCGTAATCGTCCTCGTCGTCTTCATCCTCATCGTCTTCATCATCACGATGGCGGCCAAAGAAAAATCCGCGGCGTCTCGGTCTTACTTCTTCCTCGTCGTCCTCATCCTCTTCTTCGTCGTCCTCTTCATAATCGTAATCATCCTCTTCCTCATCGTCTTCATAGCCGTGAGAAGCAGTTTCCTCAAAGGATGTCACCGGAATCCGATCATTGTTGAACTCTTCAATATCTTCCGGGGTAATATCAATATCCTGGCTCTCTGCAGCGGTCTGCTGTACACCTGCGGCATCCATATCCGCCTGCGCTGCAGGCTGTCCATAGACAACCGTCTCTGTCTGGGCATAACCGCCACGCGCTATCGCTGCCTCGGGCTGCTGGCCGTAAGCGGCATTTTCTGCAGGCTTCCGGGTATTTTCTGCAGCAGCCGGATTCTGCTGTCCGGATACGGTTCTGGCGAGAATGTCGTCGTCATCTTCCTCATCCTCGTCGTCTTCGTCGCGTTTTCTGCCAAACAGCTTCCGGCCGCGGCCTTTTTCTTTCTTCTCTTCCCGGCTCACAGCGATCTCGTCGTCCTCATCGTCCTCGTCATCATCCACATCTGCGGACAGTCTGCGGGCTTTCAGGGCCATATGAATGGAAACAAACAGCAGCAGCACGCAAACAACGATGAGCACACAGATGATGGTGAAGCGCTTGGACATATCATCGGTGTATTTCTGCTTGAGCTCCTTTACCTGAGACTCCAGCAGCTTCGTGTTCTCCTCTGTGGAAAGGTACTGGTCATCCACGATCTCCAGGCCGGTGAGAATATTTCTCTGGTAAGTGCCGTCCTTGGCATAGTAGGAGTACAGCCCCTTGTCGCCGTCCTGGTTGATACCGAATACATAATAGAAGTTATGGTTTTCTCCGGTCAGGTCTTCCTCGGCGGACAGGGTCAGCTGCCATGCCTGTACCTTCTTGCCGTCGATCTCCAGTGTGGTCTCCTCGTAGCCGAAATCCATCTGGCCGGCACCGAAGGTATCCAGCATATACAGGTATTTGCCCTGCATGGTCTGCAGTTTGATGCAGTAGGAGAAGCCCTGAGCCTCTGCGTCATACACATACCAGTCAGAGGTGGTCTGGTCATCATAGCTGGTCAGATACACGAGATAAAGCTCGATATCATAAGACTTCACCACCTGGATCTGGTTGTTCCGGTAGTCTACCTCCGTGCGGTAGAAGCCGTCCGGGATCATATCATCGGTAAAGCTCTGATTGATATAAAAATGTGCCTGGTCAACGTCCAGATAGCAGGACAGGCCGTCGTCCAGCCCCTCAATGGGTGTCAGACCGTCGGGATTCTTATCGCCGTTGGTGACAGAAGTAGTCGTCTCCGCCTGTGTGCCATCTGCTCCGTCGGTACCATCTGCAGGCACCTCCTGCCCGTCACCGCCATTGGTATCCCCGGCAATATCCACATAATCTGAACGGATATAGCCGATCCGCTCCGTGCCGTTGTCGTTGTAGGATACCTTCAGCCACGTATTGCCGTCGCTGCCGGTCTCCTCTCCCAGAACGGACACCTCCATGCCCGTCTCAGACTTCTTCATCACGTTATCTGAGCTGCTGGAATCCGATGTGGACCGGATATTCACTCCTGTATCGTTGATCGTTCCGCTGCTGGGATATGCCAGACTGACAAATCCCGTCTGAAGAGTCATCACGCCCGCCGTCAGCACTGCACAGGCTGCGCAGAGCACTCTCTTCCATGCTGTATTCTTTCTCACCTTGTACTCGGCTCCTTCCATTTACATTCCTTCATTTGCTCATTTGCTTTTGTGTCTTCTTATTTCTAAGTCGTCTTTATTTCTTTCTCACTAATTGTCTATTATAGTGAGTTTTACGGGGCGCTGTCAACCAAAAGCACCGTTTTAAGAAAAATATAAGGAATATAGTTCACTCGTAGATTCATGTATCCAGACTTCATGCTCGCATGAAAGGCTGGATACAGAAATCTACGAAGGGAGCGCCAGTTTATGAGCAAAAATGAGCTGCAACGCAGCGGAGAGCATCGAAGATGCGGTTTTGCGAATGGCGCGTGTGAACTATCATAAAATATGAAAAGGGGAAGAGCCCGCGCTCTTCCCCTTTCGTATCCCGTAATGGTCTGTTTTTAAACCTCTGTTACCTTTACATTCATATATTTTGCCACCATCTGCAGAAGTGCAACGTAGTCGCCCTCTTTGATGATGATGTGATGATGCAGGCCGGAACGGATCATGCTGTCAACGATCTCGCTCGGTGCAGCCTTCTCATCTTTGAGTTTTACAACCAGCTTGGAACCAGCCTCTACCCACTCGTCATGACTTACCGGAAGGGTGGATCCCTTAGCAGCGAAGAGCTGGTAGTTGCCTGCGAAGCCCTGCATATCGCAGTAGGTTACTTTATCCATAGCCTTCATCGGCACACCGATAAATGCGCCCATATCGCCGGATGCGTTTACTGCAACCTTGTCAAGGCTCTCTGCCAGAGACGGAGCGGTGCTGCCCTCGTGGCAGATGGTTACATAGCCAGCCTTGTCGTCGAAGGCGCCGATCTCACCCAGTGCGCAAGCGCCGCCGTTTGCAGCCATGTTGAGCATCTGCTGTACTACTACGTGAGCGATATCACCCTCGGTATCGCAGATGATGCCCTGCTCGCACAGCCAGGAAGCGGTCTGGTTCATCAGTCCGCTGTATGCCGGATAGCACTCAGCTGCCACAGCATCCAGATGCATAGCGTCTACCAGGGACTTGGTAGCCATGTACATCTTGGTCATCCAGAGCAGGCACTCTTCGCTGACATTGACCTGCTTACCGGTGATGGCTTTCAGCTCTTTCTCGAATACTTCCTTTGCATCTGCATCGGGAATATTTCTTGCAGCATCCTCTACGTCGTCGATTCTTGTATGGATGATGGTGGAGCCGAATTTCTCGGAGAACTCCCACTCCTCTGTGGTCATATCCTGCGGGCCAGCTGCACGCCATGTCTGACGGGGTCCCATCAGGCAGATACGCATGGATTTTACTTTCTTTACGATCTGTGCTGCCTCTGCTGCCATTTTCACCTTTGCGATCAGGGCTGCATCGTCTGCCAGGCCGTATACATACTCAAAATGGATGCCCTCAGCCTTTAATACGCCGCCTGCCTCCTGTACACAGCCGATGGAGAAGGTCTCCGGATACGGAACTGCCCAGAACAGAACGGGAACTTTCAGCTCGTTGATGAACAGGTAAGGCATATCATCGGTAGCCCATGTCACAAACATGATTGCAACGGACTCGATGCCGGCTTCCTTGAACTGATCGCATACGTCCATAGCGTCTACCGGATCCCAAACGGAACGGTTTGCTACTACTACATCGATACCTGCAGCTTCCATTGCCTTTGCTGCTGAAGAAATTAACTCATCATGTCTCTGTCCGCCGCTCTCGAAGTGGCTGCACAGTCCTACAAGACCCATTTTCGGTTTTGCCATTGTCATATCCTCCTGTTGTTTATATTTTTATTTTACTCGTTGTCCTTCGCATCCTCATCGAACAGCTCGGTGAGAGAATTGAAGAGCATCTTGAATTTCAGATACTGTCTGTCATATACATGACGGTTGTCCGGATTCGGAACAAAGCTCTTTCTGATCTTTACCATAGAATCTACGGCAGATGTGATATCGTCGAAGATTCCGGCAGCCTTTCCGGCCAGGATCGCAGCGCCCAGGCATGCGGTATCCTGAGAGGAATAAGTCACGTTCAGTGTCTTTCCTGTGATGTCTGCTTTGATCTGATTCCATGTATCGGACTTGGAACCGCCGCCCATGGTACGGATCTCCTTCACTTCCAGTCCCATTGCCTCGATGGCTTCCAGGTTCCGGCAGATCAGGTAGCCAAGGCTCTCCATGATCGCACGGGCAAAGTGCGGTTTTTTATGCTGAAGGGTCATTCCATAGAAAACGCCCTTTGCATTCAAGTTTACATCAGGTGCCAGAGATCCCTGCAGATGCGGCAGCATGATGAGGCCGTCTGCGCCTGCGGGTGTGCGGTCTACTTCTTTGTTCAGCAGATCGTAAGCGTCAATATCCGTCAACTCCTGCATGCTGATCTCATCCTGGCAGAACACATCCCTGAACCAGCGCAGGCACATGCCGCCGGTGGTGAAGGTATGCATCATGTAGGTGTCCGGTGTTGCAAAATAGTGCACCGGCATCTGTCGGTTGGGATCGTAGGTGAGCTTCTTCGTCGGCACACAGATGGCCAGCGCAGAACCGATATTTTCAGAGAAAATACCCGGACGGATGTTTCCGACACCGATGGCTCCTGCTGCCTGATCCAGGCAGCCTGTGGTGATCACGGCATCCTTTGCAATGCCCAGTGCCTCTGCCATCTCGGGCAGTACGGTACCGATGGCTTCGCCGGATTCACGCACTTCCGGAAGATATTCTTCCTTGATTCCAATATATTCCAGCATCTCCGGCCAGTATTTCTTGGTCCGGATATCCCAGTACTCCGTAGAGGTCAGAAGGGAACCTTCTGCCACGAACTTTCCGGTCAGCAGATAAATCACATAGTCTTCCAGAAGAAGGAAATGTCTCGTCTTCTCGAAAATGTCCGGGCGGTTCTGCTTGTACCAGAGCAGCTTGGCTGCCGGCCAGTTTGCCTCGAAGCTTACCTGTCCCGTAATCTGATAGCAAAGCTCATCTCCGAATTTTGCTCTGAGTTCCTCTGCCTGCTTGCCTCCTCTGTTGTCCATCCATACGACTGCGTTGTCCAGCGGTTTGCCAGCCTCGTCCAGCAACATCAGTGTCTCTCCCTGTACGGAGAAGCCCACAACAGAGATCTCTGTCGTGTCTACGCCCTTGTCGCGCAGCTTCTGCATGCTTTCCTTGATCGTATCCATGTAAACCTCACAGGGAACCTCGACAAAATTTGCCTGAGGTGTGAGCAGGGAATACTCGATCACCGCATCCGCCTGTTTGGTACCGGAATGGTCATAAACAGCGGCTTTCAGGGAAGTTGTCCCCAGATCAATTCCTAATATGTATTTACCCATGGTTTCCCTCCTGCTCTCCAAATGGATTAGTTGTTGTATACGCCGCGGATCACTGCGGTATCCAGAACCTTACCGCGGATCTCTTTTAAGAATTCGTTGTAGTAATAGCCGTCCTTTAAGTCCAGCACCTCGCTCAGCGCGAAAAGCTGCAGTTCATACTCGTGCGGACGATCCTCCGGAGCCGGGCCGCCGAAACGGTTGCATACCGGATTGTCCAGTCCTAACTGGAATGCCCAGGTATTCTTGCCCTGGATAAAGGATTTGTCATTTCTGGAAGCATCCTCAGCCAGTCCGTTTGCGGATGCCGGGATGTTTGCTGCCAGCCAGTGGAGCCAGATAAAGCCCTCGCCGATGACGTTGTCATAATCAATGAATACCAGTGCGTAGGATTTGGTTCCTTCCGGCGCACCTTCCCAGCTGATGGGGAAGGACAGCTGCGGGATGCCCTCCTGCACGTCAGCGGATTCTTTTCCGTATTTTCCGGCGATCGCGCCGTTTACAAATGCATCGGATTTTAAAATTAAGCCCATCTTTTCGTCTCCTTTGCGTATGCGATTATTTGTTGATGTAGTCAACAACCTTGTCGATCTGCTCAGCGAATGTGCCGTCGAACTTGTTCTCGAAGAATGCGCCGCCGATGGTGAATGCCCACGGGTTAGCTGCCTTTACCTCGTCAAGTCTCTGGTAGCTGTTTACGCTGCCTGCCAGAACAACCGGAGCGGGAGTCTCAGCAACAAAACGACGGTTCAGCTCTACAGCATCGCCTACATAACGATATCCAAGAAGGTCGAAACCTGCAACGCCCTTAGCCAGGCACTGTTTGCCCTGCTCGATGATCTCTTCCATGGTTCCCTTCAGAACGGAAGGTCTGCCCTCGATGGTTCCTACGAAAGGAAGGTACTTCATGCCGTTCTCTTTGCAGTAGTCGTTGATGGAATCAAAGTACAGGGTTCCCAGCAGGTAATCTACGCCACAAGCAACACCCATCTTGGCACCTTCCATGCACTCTTCCTCTGTGTATGCAACAACCTCAAGGAATGTGGTCTTGCCGCACTGCTTCATGTAGCTGTAAAGCTCTTTCATCTCGTCAAGCGGAATACCTACTTCTTTGAAGCCCCAGAAGTTTGCTTTGGAGTTCTTGCACTCCTCAAATACTTCCTTTGCATTTTTCACTGTTACATCATTATGTGTCAGCATGACAATTAATTCAGGTCTGTTTTCCATTTTTGCTCTCTCCTTCTCTTTAAAGCATGTTTGCATATTTTCGGATATTCTCATATCCCGTTGATATTACTTTACCTTTTTCTGTCATGGAAGTACATTAGCTAACTTGGCTGACACATTGCATTTCTTTGCATGAATGTTTTCTGTAAAAAAAGAAAAGGATTCCCCGCGGCAATATCTGTCCTCTGACACTGCCTGATGGGAAATCCTTTTTCCAAAAAATCGTTACCTATTATAAATAGCTGTCGCTTATCTGATATAGCTGGTCTTGATCTTTGCCTCTTTCTCCGGTTTTGCAACGCCTGCATCTGCGCCTGCCTTGAGACATTTGAGCATAAATGCCATGTTTCTTCCAAGGGTGCGCATGATCTGTAAGCCTTCCTCGTCCTTCTCTACCTCTGCTGCCTCATGGCCGTGTACCATGTTGCAATAGTTGGCAGAAACGATGGGCATCTCAGACATCAGGAAGTACTTGTTCATGACTTCAAGTGTTGCTGTCGTTCCTCCTCTTCTTGCAGAAGTAACACAGGCTGCGGGTTTGAAGCGGAAATTGCCGCCTGCCATAAAGATTCTGTCCATGAGAGAGATCAGGGCGCCGTTGGGAGATGCAAAGTAAACCGGAGAGCCGACGATGAGGCCGTCCGCAGTCTCCATCTTGTCCAGCACCTCATTGACCGGATCGTTGTTAAATACGCAGCGTCCGTTGTTCTTGGAACATCCGCCGCAGCCAATACATCCGCCGATGGGCTTCTTTCCAATATGAAGGATCTCAGACTCCACGCCTTCTTTTTCCAGTGTGTCAGCCACTTCCTTCAGTGCTCTCCATGTACATCCCTTTTCATTCGGGCTTCCGTTAATCAGCAATACTTTCATCTTTTCTTACTCCTTCCTATATTATGATAGGACGAACTTTCCTATCATATAAAAACCGGGATCGAATCAGACCCTGCCGGATCAGTCGGTTCTCGGTGCGCAGCTCCATGTGATGACTGCCGGCTCTGTGCCGATGTTGGTCAGCTCATGAGGCTCTCCCTCATATACGAGAATGATATCCTGCTCATGCAGCTCATAGTATTCATCGGTTGCCGTGTTGTGCATGAGCACGGTGCCGCGGCTGACGAAAAATACTTCATGGCCGTTGGGATGTCCCGGGTCAATGCCGCCGGTCTGTCCCGGCTGCAGGGCAGAGGAACCAAAGGTAATCTTCGGTGTCACCACATATTCTCTGCATACCTCAGGGCCGTCCAGGAACACTCTGCTGTCCAGTTTTCTGATTACTTTCATAAATGAACCCTCCTTTTATCATAGCATATTATATCCATTTTTGCACACGGCACAGATCGCCGCTGTGCCGCCAATCATTTCGGCTCATGGCAGGATATCTTCCCATACAGCGTCTGTCCGTGCGCATTTTCATCTTAATTAACCGAAAAAGTCTGCCTTGTGATATACCATCGGCTCCTTGCCGCTGTTCTCGCCGTCCAGCACCTCTGCCGCAAACAGTACGTGATCACCCAGCTGGTAAACCTTGTTCACTTCGCAGATCATGTATGCAGCGGAATCCTTCACGATCGGGCAGTCCTTCTCGTCATAGATGCACGCTACCAGCTCTGTCTTCTCTGCATTTCTTCCAGATACAAAACCGCAGGCCTTGGCAACCTCCTCCTGGCCCTTTGCCAGAACGGAAATGGTGAAATGTGCATTGTTCTGCAGCATCTCTGCTGTATAGTGTCCGGCGCTGACAGCCACCAGGATCTGGTTCGGTCTGGAGGAAATCTGTGTCAGCCATGCAGCTGTCATCAGGTTCTTCTTCTCACCGTTTTTCGCTCCGATCACATAAACCCCCTGTGTGATCGCATTCATATAATCTTTTCCCATGGTCTTCTCCTCTCCGCAGTGGACACACTGCTTCCAATCTTCCCCTCATTTTACTATAGTCTGTTGTGTTTTTCTATGATATACTTTGTCTGTAATATTACATATATTGATCTTAGTTTTCCTATCTTGCTCATCCCGTCAAAGAAGGTGCCCACGCCTGTGAGCACCTTCAGGAAGGAAATGAATAACTATGAAATCTCTTATGTGAAACTTCTATAGGATGTCTGACTTATTTCAGGCCTGCGATCTTGAGACCCTCTTCTACTCTTGCGGTCTCCTCAGCGGTAGCCGGAAGAACAGGCATTCTCGGATCGCCAGCAGGCATGCCGAGCAGCTCAACAGCCTTCTTCAGAAGTGCCGGGAACTTGTTCTCGTCGCCGATGGTAGCTGTCAGAGGAGCCAGGTTCCAGTAGATCTTCTGTGCTTCTTTGATCTTGCCCTCGTTTACAAGGTTCATCATCTCGATTACCTGCTTCGGTGCAACGTTAGCGGTTGCAAGGATGATTGCCTGGAATCCTACGCAGAATGCAGGAAGTGTCAGGTCGTCGCAGCCTGTGAACAGGGTGATGTCATCTGCGCTGTATTTTCTTAAGATGCTCGCTGCAAGCGGAAGGCTTCCGGAGGTCTCCTTCATACCAACTACCTCAGGGATAGCGATCAGGCGCTCAAACAGCTCTAAGTCAATGTTGATGCCTGTTGCAGCCGGATGATTATAAAGAACCATCGGGATACCAACCTTTGCCAGCTCTGTAAAGTGAGCAACCATACCATCGTTGTCTGTGTTGCCGATCGGAGAAAGAACCAGTGCAGCATCTGCGCCAGCATCCTTTGCATCCTGAACGAGCTCCTTGGTAGCTGCTGTTGTCTGTGCGCCGGCACCAGCAATGATCTTGCCGTCGCCGATGACTTCCTTACAAGCCTTGATACCAGCGATACGCTCTTCTCTTGTCAGGAATGCATGCTCTCCTGAAGAACCACTGAATGCAACACCTGCGCAGCCAACGCTCATGTAGTATTTTACGTTAGCCTTTAAGCCTTCCAGATCCATGCTGCCGTCAGCCTTGAAAGGTGTGATCAGTGCAGGATATACTCCCTTAAATACGATTGATTTCTTCATTTCTTTCTACCTCCATTGTTGTTTTTGATATTTGAATTTTAATGACTCACTTGTTTAAAATACGGAAACGCTTCTTTTTATAAAAGGTTGATGACATATTCCAGGTTTTCCCGGAAAGTGCCGTTTTTCACAAAGTTCTTGGCGAACAGTGCGCTTCCCATGGTAAATGTCCAGGGGTTCATCTTCTTGACCTTCTCGATTCTCTCTTCCGATCCGATGCTTCCTGCCAGACAGACCGGATGCTTCGCTCCCTTTACAAAGTCGGCGCAGAACTCGTCCACGTTCTCCCCTGTGTAGCGGTAGCCCAGAAGATCGGTGCCGTAAATGCCCTTGTCCGCAAATGCTGCTTCCTGGGCAAGCATCTCTTCTACCGTTCCCTCCAGAATACTCGGTGTCTGGGATACCTTTCCAACAAACGGGCAATACTTCAGATCCGTTTTCTTTACATATTCATATACACTGTCGAAATACAGGGTGCCCAGCAGATAATCAAATCCGCATTCCACGCCAAGTCTTGCACCTCTCATGCATTCCTCTTCTGTGTAACTTACTACCTCAAGAAATGTAGTCTTCCCATTGGCCTTCATCACGTCCACCAGCTGCTTCATCGCGGCAGGTTCCAGTCCATGATCCTTGAAGCCCCAATACTTCACCGGAAGGTCTCTACAGCTTGTAAATACTTCCAGTGCGTTCGGCACTGTCACATCGTTGTGTGTCAGCATGACGATCAGCTCAGACATTCCTCAACACCTCTCCCTTCTCCCCCGTCAGACTTGATTAAGTCTGCATTTATTGTTTAACTGTATACTATCACCAAGATGGCCATCCGTCGATGAAGTACTTTGTGTTTACCTTCACATATCTTGCTTCCGCCATTTGCATTCTATCTGTCTTCCCTTGTTTTCCTGTATTTATTGTGAAATCTATACCCCATATTTTGTTTTTTTCACACTTTTACTTGACATTTCATGCGCTTCATATTATCGTAAATAATATACAGATCGAAGCATTACATATATTGCTTACTTATTGCTCATCTTGTTATTGAGGAGGGATATTCATGGCAGCGATATTCTGGTCACACGCCAACAGCTATGTAGGTGACTATTCCATCGTCAGAAGAACACCACATAAAGAATTTACCGAAGGGTATCATTATCACGACTTTTATGAAGCACAGTTCTATTTTAATAACGACCCGGAAACAAAGGACGAGCCTCTGGGCACCATCATGCTGGGAGACGAGATGTACAAGCCCAAGAACGGGGATGTCTTCCTGATCAACATGTTCGACTCGCATTATATTCAGATGGACAACAAAAAACATTATGACCGTTACTGCGTTTCCATCTCCCCGACGCTGATGCTGTTCATCTGCTCGGAGCATTCCAATCTGTTCAATATTTATAATAAGAGCAATCGGAACTATCCGCTGATGCACATGACCGAGCACCAGCAGCAGCTATTCCTGCAGATGTACCATGATTTCGAGGTGCGTTTAAAGGATATGGAGCACGGCAAGCGCTTCCTGGAGCAGTCTCTGCTGTTCGGCATCATCGCTCAGCTGTATGACATCTATTATACGGAGACGCAGATCGCGCCCACCGATTCTCTGCACATGTCCACGCTGACAACGCTTGTCCGCTACATCGACGAGCACATTGCCGAGGATCTGTCGCTGAAACAGCTGTCCGAGGTGACCAATTTCAGCACGTACCATCTGTGCCGGATCTTCAAGAAAAATACCGGTACGACGCTGAACAAATATATCGTTTCCAAGCGGATTGAGAATGCCAAGCTGCTGCTGGCCGGGGATGCTTCCATCCAGACCATCAGCAAGGAAGTCGGTTTCAACAACTACAACCATTTCTACCGCTGCTTCCGCCAGATCGTCGGTATCAACCCAGCAGACTACCGGGAGATTCTGCTGACCCAGGGCGACGAAGCGCTCATCCAGCTCCAGGCCACCGGCGTCATCAAGCGGCCTGCGGATACCGATGTCCTCAATGAGGAGGATGAAGATTTCGGAGACGAGAATTTGGATGATGAGCCCTAAAATGACAACTAAGAGAGCCCTTTGCAGAATGTTTATATTTCTGTAAAAGGCTCTTTTCTTATTTTTTATAACTCTGTTTTTTTACTTGACGGACTCGTAGGTGTAAAGATGTTCCTCATCCTTATGGTTCCGTTCTTCCACTACCTGATCCCAGTCTTCCTTCGCAATGTCGTGGATGGTCACGGTAATGCTGTCCGCAGGCACTTTCGCCAGGGGTGCTACCCGCTCCATCACTTCTTTTGCAATGGCTTTCTTCACCTCCGGGGTGCGTCCCGGAAGCATCTCTACGGTAATATGGGGCATATTTTACCCTCCCTTTCCGAAAACGTTTTCATGCAGTTGAAGCTTCTTCAACGCATCCTGATATATTTTTATTTCTTCTCTTTCAGCCAGTTCTGCATTGCTGCGCCTCTTTCCGGCGGCAGGCAGTTGTCTGCGTATGTACGCATGAAGCCTTTCTTGATGCGGGGTTCCGGCAGTACCAGATGTTTTCTTCTCTCTTCCAGCACTTCCTCCGGCACTTTCAGCTCCAGCTTCCGGTTGTCGATGTCGATCTCGATCAGGTCTCCCTCTTCGATGAGTGCGATGGGTCCGCCCACAGCAGCCTCCGGGGATACATGTCCGACGATAGGGCCATGGCAGAATCCGGAGAAACGGCCGTCTGTGATCAGTGCCACGCTGTCGTCCAGGCCTAAATTTACAATACCCTCGGTAGCTTCCATAACCTCAACCATACCAGGTGCGCCTACCGGTCCCACATAGCGGACAACGACTACGTCGCCCGGTTTTACTTCCTCGCGGATAATAGCCTGATGAGCCTCTCTGTCGCTCTGGTATACCTTTGCCTTACCGATGAAGTGATGCATCTGCGGCAGAACCGTCGAAGAACGGATCACGGCGCCCACCGGAGACAGGTTTCCTTTCAGGATCGCCAGACCGCCGTCCGGAGAGATGGGGTTCTTCTGGCTTCTGATGATATCATTGGACTTGGAAGGTGCTTTTTCCAGAATCTCCTCCAGTGTCTGGCCGGATACGTTCAGGCACTCGGTGTGGATCTGATGCTCCATCTGCTTGAAGATGGCAGGCACGCCGCCCAGATAATGCAGCGTATCCACGGTATATTTGCCGCTGGGCTTGATATTGACGATACAGGGTGTGATTCGGTTGAACCGCTCAAAATCATCCAGGGACAACTCGATGCCCAGCTCGTTGGCAAGGGCGATCAGATGCATGGGAGCATTGGTGCTTCCGCCGATGGCCAGGTCCATGCAGACTGCATTTTCCAGCGCCTCTTTGGTGATGATATCGGAGGGCTTCAGATCCTCAAATACCATCTGTACGATTCTGCGTCCCATAGCACGACAGCTCAGGATCTTATCGGTGTAAACAGCCGGGATCGTCGCTGCGCCGGGGAAGGTCATGCCCAGTGCCTCTGTCAGGATCTGCATGGTGTTGGCCGTTCCCATATTCGGGCAGGCACCCATGGTGGGACATGCGCTTGTCTCTGCTGCCAGCACCTCTTCCGGTGTTGCCTCTCCCTTGGAAGCCTTGCCGTAGCAGAACTCGGTCACATCACAGAGCATGAACTGCTGAGAATTCAGGCATCCTGCCAGCATGGGGCCGCCGGTACAGCAGATGGTGGGAATGTTCAGTCTGGCAGCTGCCAGCAAAGTTCCCGGAACGATGTTATCACAGCCGGACAACAGAACCAGGCCGTCAAAATGCTGAATGCTGCTGACCACCTCGATGCCGCCTGCCACCAGATCTCTCATGGCAAGGTCCATACACATGGTCTCGCTGCCGATGGCAACCTCCGCGCACGTAGAGGGAACACCGAACTCAAAGGGAATACCGCCTGCCTGCCAGATGCCCTCCTTGATGGCATTGGCCAGCTGACGCAGGTGTGCGTGTCCCGGGGAATTCTCACTGAATGTATTGGCAATGCCGATGTGCGGACGCCGGTTCAGCTCTGTGGGATCATAGCCGCTGCCCTTGTATACCGCTCTTGCGTGGGCTGCGCTGTTACCCTCGAAATATTTCTGTGTAAACTCCATCCCAAATTACCTCCTGTAATTCTGTAATTGATTATCATATGTTGTTTTTAGCATACCTTTTTTGCTTTTGTGTGTAAATCATATTTTTTGCTCATCACCTTACATTCTTTACGTTTGCGTGTAGGATTACATTACTTGCTTTTCCTTTTTATTTTCCTTGTCACGGGCCGTCCAAAAATGCTACAGTAATCATAGAGAAATACAGGGAGGGATTGCCAATGGGTGCAAATCAGATATTGTTATGGATCATGGGGATTTCCGCGCTGATCGGCGGCATCGACCGTATCACCGGAAATCATCTGAAGCTGGGAAGTGCCTTCGATGAGGGCTTTCAGGCACTAGGCGAGCTGGCGCTGGGCATGACCGGCATGCTCTGCCTGGCACCGGTGCTGGCCGGATTTCTGGCCCCGGCACTGCGTCCTGTCTTTCATCTGTTCGGTCTGGATCCGTCTCTGGTGGGGATCCTCATCGCCAACGACATGGGCGGCTATGCCCTGGCCATGGAGCTGTGCGAGTCCGAGGCCGCCGGTCTGTATTCCGGACTTTTCGTGGCATCCATGCTGGGCTGCACGCTGGTTTTCACCATTCCTGTGGCCTTTCATATTTTGCGCGAGGAAGATAAAGAGGTATTCTCCTTCGGATTGCTGATCGGGTTCATCACCATTCCCTTCGGAAGCCTGGTGGGCGGCCTGCTGGCCGGTTTTCCCATGGGCATGCTCCTTCGCAACTCCGTGCCGGTGCTTCTGCTGTCCCTGCTGCTGGTGATCTGCCTGAAATTTTTCTATCACCAGACCATCCGCTGCTGCCTGTTTGTGGGCAAACTGATCACCGCCCTGACGTATATCGGCCTCATTGCAGCAGCCTTTGAATATCTCACCGGCGTCACCCTGATCCCCGGCATGTCCCCCATCATGGATGCCATGGCCACCGTGTCCGCCTGCGGCATCACATTGCTTGGAACCTTCCCCTTCCTGCATCTGCTGATCGCCCTTTTAAAACGGCCCCTGGGGCAGTTGGCCCGACTGCTGTCCATCGATGAGGAAAGTGTCTCCGGTCTGGTGTTTTCTCTGGCCAACTCCGTGCCGGTGTATAAAAATATGAAAAACATGTCCAAAAAGGGGATTGTGCTCAACACCGCCTGGCTGGTGTGCGCCACCGCGGCCCTGGGCGATCATCTGGCTTTCACCGCCAGCGTGCAGCCCGATTACCTGCTGGCTGTGTCGGTAGGGAAGATTGCCGGGGGACTGCTGGGTGTGGTGTTGGCTTGCAGATTCTATCGGGAAGATACCACAAACATCTGATCCTACAAACATTCAGCTCCAACCCCACAAGCATTCCATGCAAAATCTTACATCTACTATTCAAACTCGACTACAGCAATTCTTTCACGTATCCGAAAGACTATGACCTGCCTCCAAACAGTATATTTTTGAATACTAGGCAAAGCATTGTTTAGAGTCCTTCAGGATGAATTTTCTAAATCAAAATTGATATACAGCACAACAAAAATCCCCTGACTTCTTCCTGCGGCTTTCTCAACCCAGTTAGAAATCAGGGGATTTTTTTATGCTTTTACATGCAAATCCTTCTTAATTTTTCTTGTCATATCTGCTGTAGCTGAACGGTGTGATATCCAGGTAAGGCTTCTCACCTGCGATGAGCTCTGCCATCAGCTGTCCGGTCATGGGTGCCATGGAAATACCGTCGCCCTCATGTCCGGTTGCAATGTAGAATCCGGGAACCTTCTCCACATCGGTGATCAGCGGCAGGTGATCCTCCAGGAATGGCCGTAGGCCCGCGTATGTACGGATGCAGTTCATATCCTTCAGGATCGGATAGAACCGGATCGCACGTTTGGCAATGGCTCTTGCCACATCCAGCTCTGCCTTCACGCTGTAGCCCATGAAGTTACGGGAAGAACCAACCAACACGGTGTTGCCTCTCGTGGGCTCAATGGTAAATGCAATGTTGTATTTTTCCACATCGGGATCCAGCTTGTAGCCGGAGCTGCCGAATTTCACATCGTTGTATGCGTAGTCCTGCACCTTCTGGTGACAGATCGGGGAGGTGGCATTGGTAATCAGGATGACACCCTTTCTCGGCAGAACCGGGATGTTCACGCCTACCATGTCGCCGATGACATTGGACCATACGCCGCAGGCATTGACCACTTTGTTGGTGATGAGAGTACCTTTTTCGGTCTCTACGCCACATACCGCCCCCTTCTCATCCAGCTTGATGCCGGTGACGGGATTGTGGGTGTACAGGTCAAGGCCCTTGCCCAGCACCTGATCTACAAAAGCAAAGCAAAGTTTATACGGGTTCAGACCGCAGTCCACGCTGCTCCAGATACCGCCCGTCAGGTCTCTTGCCAGGAACGGTTCTCTCTCATGCAGCTCGTAAGGGTCTGCGATATGGACATCATAGCCCTCGGACTGCATCTGTTTTACATACTTGGTTGCCAGCTCCAGCTGGGAATCGTTCTCGCATACATAGAGGCTGCCTTCCTGATGGCACTCAAAATCATAGGAGAGCTCCTTCTGCAGCTCCAGGAACCGCAGTATACTTGCATAACCAAGGGCTGCGTCTGCGCCCGGCTGCTTATCTGTCAGCATCGCCATGGCATCACAGTGGCTGGATGTGCCTCTTGCCACATCGCTGCGATCCACCAGTGCCACGCTTAAGCCTTTTTTTACCAGATGATACGCTGTACTTGTACCGATTACACCAGCGCCGATTACTACTACGTCATAGGCTTTATTTGTCATCATTCACACCTCCGATACTACCAAAAGTAACCGGACGCTGCGGCGTCCTTGGTGTGGAGAAACCAATCTCCTCTGCCGAAAGTCCCAGCTCCTGCCGCAGGATTGCCTGCACCAGTACCTCGCAGGTTCTTCCCTGGCACAGTCCCATGCCTGCTCTTGTGCGCAGCTTCACGCCCGTCACGTCCCGGGCACCGTCTGCGATTGCTTTTCGAATGTCAGCCGCGGTCACTTCCTCGCACCGGCATACCAATACATCATCATCTATTCTGTCTGCCATGTGAATTTCCCCCTTCCAGTTTTCAGGCATGCTCCCGGTAAATGCTTCGTACCTCTTCCACGAACTCAATAGGCACTTCCAGCGTCACTACCGGTGTACGGTCTGCTTTTTTCGTCAGAATGATTCTCTTGACCACGCCGTCGCATACATGTTTGCCGGAACGGTCAGCCGCTTTTACCTGATCTCCTACCTTGTAGGGTGTCACATATTCATAAGGGAAGGATACGCTTCCCACGGTGTCGGAATAGCTCTTGTCCATGATAAAAATGGCAAGTCCGGAACAGGCGGACACGCAGGAGCAGCATCCGGTACATACGCCAAAATCCACATTGGGAAGATTGGAAATATGATCCCCCACACAGATTGCGTGGAACGGGCAGGAGGTCTCACACGGATTGCACGGAATGTGCTCTACACACTCAGCGATGGCAACCGGCCCTTTTCTCATTCTCTCTTCTGACGGGAACATGCCCATCTCTTTTAACTCAGCAGTCGTCAAAATTCCTGTTTCACGAAGACTCATGCGGTTTCACCTCCCATAAAACGATTGTATTCCTCGATCTGATGCTCCTTGGCTGCGGTTCGGATCTCTCCGGAAGCACCTTCCCGAAGACCTGCCAGCCGCTCCCAGGCTGCATCCTTTTCTTCTTTTGCTTTCTCATGGCTGATATAACCATAGGATTCTGCGATGGAGATGCCGGCCAGCTTGCCCTCCTCGATGGCGGTGTTGGCTTCCTCAATACCGGTGGAATCGCCGGCCACATAAATGTGCGGAACGGTTGTCTCCATATTTCTGTCATGGCACGGCGCCCATCCGCCCAGCGCCCGGTCATTCATGATATGACATCCTGCCATATGCTGCAGGCCGATCAGCGGCTTCATGCCGGTTCCGATACATACGGTGTCCACTTCCAGTGTGATCTCTGTGCCCTCCTGGAATGTCCAGTCCGGATTTACCTTTGCGATCACAACCTCATTGACCCGGTCGGTTCCGTGGGCTTCCTTGATGGTGTAGCCGGTGTAAAGCGGAATACCTTCTCTTGTCAGCTTGGAAGCATGTACGCCGTAGCCGTTGATCTGGGGCTGTGCCTCCACCAGTGCCACGATGTCTGCGCCGCCCTGCATCAGCTGATAGGAAACAATCAGTCCCACATTTCCGGTACCCAGCATCAGAATTTTCTTACCGGGCAGTACGCGGTGGTAATTACACATAGTCTGCGCTGCACCTGCGCCCATCACGCCCGGCAGTGTCCAGCCAGGGAAGCGGACAGCGTTCTCTGCTGCGCCTGTGGCGATGACGATATTTTCCGCGTGAATGGTTTCCAGTGTGTGTTCCCCGTTTTCTTTCTTGATATCCACTGCAACCACGTTGTTGTCATACAGGCCCATGGCCAGTGCGTTGACCCAGAGCTCTACATGCAGCTCTGCGCAGCGGGCACGAAGCTCTTCTCCGATATCAATGCCGCGAATGCCTGCCCGGTGCATGCTGGAACCGAAAAACTTGTGAATCTGTTTGAACAGCTGGCCGCCCACTTTTTCATTGGCATCTACTACCAGTACCTTTACACCGGCCTCTGCAGCCTCAATCGCTGCGGACAATCCGGCAGGGCCGCCGCCGATAACGAGCATCTGATATTCTCTCATTGATCAACCCTCCATTCTCCAAGGCCATCCTGGGTCTCCACGGTCATACCGTCTTCCACCGGCGTGATACATGTCCGGATGTTCGGAACGCCGTTCACCGTCATCATACAGTCTGTGCACTGTCCGATTCCGCAGAACAGACCTCTGGGCTCATGCCGCTTTGCGGTGTAACGGTTGATGATGATTCCCTCTGCCAGAAGCGCCGCCAGGATCATCTCCCCTTTTCTTGCCTGCATCGGTTTCCCATCCACCAGAATGGTCACCATTTCACTTTCCGGAAGGTCACCAAGAATGATGTGCGAGGTAACTCTTCTCTCATCTGCTGCCATACGAAAACCCCCTTTTCGCGAACAAATAATGTAGTTTTTTTGATTGGATTTGCAGATTGTCAACATCTCTTTCTTTTGTTATTCTTATCATAAGATATTGAGAATCATCTGAAAAGCGAAGCCTTTTCAAGAGGGGTATTCCAAACAGTTATGACAAGGAGGCATATATTTTGAACAGCCAGTATTCCGCATTTATCACCGCCGCCAAGCTGAAAAGCATCTCCAAAACCGCCGAGCATCTGGGCTACACCCAGTCCGGTGTCAGCAAGCAGCTGAAAACATTGGAAAAGGAATGGGGCATCAACCTGTTCATCCGCACTCAGTACGGCGTGGAGCTGACCAACGAAGGCCGCGTGCTCCTGCCCTATATCGAAAAAGTCGCTGCAGACGAGGAAATGCTGGCGGAGCAGATCTATGACCTGAAAAGTCGGGGCGGCGGCTCCTTGAGCATCGGCACCTTCAACAGCATCTCCTTCAACTGGCTGCCCGCGATCCTGAACCGTTTCAACGAGCTCTGCCCCGACACAGATGTGACCATGGTACACGGCAACTATGCCCGGGTGGAACAGGCGTTGCTGGAGGAACGGGTACAGTGCGGCTTCGTCTCCATTCCCACGCATGAAAGCCTGATGGTATGGCCGCTGATCAAAGACCGGATGCTGGTCATCATGCCGGAAGGACACCCCCTGTCTTCCCGCACCCGGCTCAATCCACTGGATCTGGCCGAGCAGGAATTCATCATCCCGCCAGAAGGACTCAATTACACCGTGGGTAAAGCCTTCGCTGAAGCAGGACTCACCCTGCGCAACAAAGCCATCGTGGACGAGGACTACAGCGTCCTTCTCATGGTCAAAAAGAACTTCGGTATCACTGTTCTGCCGGAGGGCGTCTTCAATACCCTGCCCATTGACGGGCTGGTGGCCGTTCCCTTTGGAGATATCTACCGGACATTGGGCATTGCGGTGAAAAACACCACCCATATGACCGGACAGGTGCGAGCATTTATCCGTGCCTGCCGGGATATCATCGGTTATCATGCATAAAAAATCATGCCACAAAACACATACACCCCCGCAATAAATGACATTAATCTCTGTCCTGAATTTGATAAAATAATCGTAAAAAGGGGTGATTTTATGAGTAAATTATCATTTATTGGAATCGGAAACATGGGATCCGCCATGGCGCTGGGAGCGCTGAAAAACATGTCCGGAGAGAACATCTATGTATCTGATGCCGATCAGGCAAAAGCAAAAGCTTTCTGTCAGGAACACGGGGCAAATTACCGGGATTCTAACGCAGAACTGGCGAGATTGGGGGATTATATCGTCATCAGCGTCAAGGTATTCATTCTTCCGGGGGTTCTGGAAGAGATCCGTCCTGTTCTTGAGGCGGCTGCAGAAAAGGGGGAACGTAAAGTTCTCGTTCCTATTGCTGCCGGTGTTTTCCACAAGGATCTCCGTCGAATGCTGGGAGACAAGATCTGTGATCATATGCCCATCGTCCGCTGCCTTCCTACCATCTATGCATTGCTTGGCTGCGGTCTGCAGTCCTGCTCCATTGAGAGCGACTTTTCCAGACAGGCCTTTGACGAGATCAGCGAACTGATGAAAGGGGCAGGCACGTTCGAACTCATGCCCGAGAGCATGATCGACCTGGCCAGCACGGCCAGTGGTGCCACACCGGCATTTACCACCATGTTTATTGAGGCAATGGCAGATGGCATGGTACTCATGGGTATGCCCAGAGACAAGGCCATCGACTACTGCGCACGCGGCGTCTACGGCGGTGCCGCCATGGTTCTGGAAAAGAACAAGCATCCGGAAGCCATCAAGGATGCCGTCTGCTCCCCGGGAGGTTCCACCATCGTCGGTGTCAACATGCTGGAAAAAAATAATTTCCGATATGCTGCCATGGAAGCTACCCATCAGGCTGCCCTAAAGCTTCTGAAAAAAGAATAGACAGGAGGGGGTTTTACTATGGAACGCACTGTACAACTATTGAATGGAAACTCCATTCCTTCTATCGGCTTGGGACTGTATCGTTCTACACAGGCTGACGAAGTGACCAATGCCATTCGCTGGGCTTATGAAGACGGATACCGTCTGTTTGATACCGCCTCCTACTATGGCAATGAAGAGCTGGTAGGGAATGGACTGGCCGCGCTTGAGGCAGACCGGGAAAGCTATTTTGTCACAACGAAGATCTGGAATGATGAACAGGCCTCCGGAGATATTGAAGGAGCGCTGGAACGGTCCTTGAAAAAACTACAGCTGGATTATGTAGACTTGTACATGATTCACTGGCCGGTAAAAGCCTATTATGAAAAAACATGGGAGGAGATGCTCCGTCTGCAGGAAAAGGGCAAGATCAAAAACTTAGGGGTATGCAACTGTGAAGAGAAACAGATTGCACAGCTGCACCATAATACCGGCGTATTCCCTGTCGTGCATCAGTTGGAATGCCATCCCCGATACTTTGACGAGGCAACCATTTCTTATTGTCAGAGTCACGGGATCGCTGTTCAAGCCTACTGCCCGCTGGGTCGCTGCAAGTATATCGATGATCCTGTTCTCATACGCATTGCAGAGAAGCATCAGAAGAGCGCTTCTCAGGTCATGCTTCGTTGGGAAATGCAGAAGGGAATCCTGATTATTCCCAAGTCTGTGAAGAAAAATCGCATTCACGACAATGCGGATCTGTTTGATTTCTCACTGGACGAAGCAGACATGGCCAATATCCAGGCGCTGAACCAGATGAAACGGGTCATTGATCTGAACCCGGATGCACTGGGCTTATAGGAGGTAATTCTTTGAGCGAAAGATGTTATGATCTGTTGTCTTCCACACAGAAAGAATCAAAAATCATTACCATGAAAAAAGGGCAGAATATTGCCGGTTTCGGTGTGGGCATCCTTCATCTGGACAATGTCTGGTATCCTATGATTCCCGGCAATGTACAGAATGCCTGGACCTATCGGTATCCGGTACTGTATCAGGCCGTAAACGGCCTGGACACTCCTACGCTGCACAGCGGTAAGCCGGAAGTATACGAGACCATCCTTGCCTCTGCCAGGAAACTGGAAGCCAAAGGATGCCGCGCCATCTCCGCTGCCTGCGGTTTCTTCGGCCATTTTCAGAAACAGCTGGCTGACGATATGGATATTCCCGTAGCAGTTTCCAGCCTGGTGCAGGTTCCCTGGATCCGTACCATGTTGAAGAGCAATCAGAAGATCGGCGTCCTGACCGCCAACGCCGTTGCACTGAATGATCATATTTTCAACAGCTGCGGCATCTACGATACATCCGACCTGGTGGTTGCTGATCTGAGACACGGCAAAGATTTCTCCGCCATCATGGAAGACCGGGGCACCTTTGATATGGCCGGTATCCGTCAGGAAGTCATCGACGCAGCCAAAAAGCTGGTACAGGACAACCCTTCCATCGGCGCCATTCTTCTGGAATGCTCCGATATGCCGCCTTACGCATCTGCCATCCAGGCAGCCGTGGGGCTTCCTGTCTTCGACTTCATCACGCTGATCAACTATCTGCAGAATGCAGTCATGCAGCGTCCATACGAAGGCTGGATCTAAACCCAAAATCAACTTTAAAAACGCTATGTACAAGGGTTCAATCTGTACATAGCGTTTTTTCTTTCAAGAAAGGCCGCCGCACAATCCGTGCAACGGCCTTTCTCTGTTATATGATTCACTTAATGGAAGATCATGCAATTACTGAAGGGCTTTCCAAGCGCCATCCTTAACTACCATCTGTACTACGGATGCTGCTGTGTTATCACCATTCTCATCAAAGTCTACATCAACCATGATTCCTTCATAGGTCTCGTTTGCTTTGATCCAGTCAACCAGTTCCTGGCCGCTTAAGGAAGCAGCCTCGTCTTTTCCTAATACGTCAGCCATGATGTATACGGAATCGTACGCACCTGCAGCCCATTCACCAGGATCGGTGTTAGCCTTTGCCTGATATGCCTCGATAAATGCTTTGCTTCTGTCACTTGCTGCGTCAATATCAGCTACATAAGATGCGATGGAGATATAGCCTTCTGCTGCATCTGCACCTGCGATCTCGATCAGCTGCGGGTTGGAGGTACCAGCAGTACCATATGCGCCAAAGTCTGTCCAGCCAAGAGTAGCTGCCTGTTTCAGGAACAGAGCTGCCGGATTGTACTCACAGCAGAATACAACAACATCTGCGCCTGCGCCACGGAAATTGGTAATATGTGCATTGTAGTCTTTCTCTGTATCCGGCTGAATCTGTGCGGTTCCCACTACATCAATGCCAGCTGCCTTGAAGTCTTCCTGTGCCAGCTGTGCGTTGGTGGTATCTGTTTCAGCCGTGCTGTAGAAAATGGCCGGAGCCTTGTATCCTGCATCGATAACTGCCTGTACCAGCTGCTCGGTCTGTGCAGAATCCTTTACACAGATACGAAGATACATGGTAAAGCCCTGGTTTGTCATGAAATCAGCAGTATTCACGCCGGAAATCAGCGGAATACCTGCATTTGCCAGTGCAGGGTAAGCAGCCTGGGAACATCCGGAAGAATTGGATGCGATTGCGAATGCAAAACCACCATCGGATGCAATCTTCTCACCGCAGATAACTGCCTGGTTCGTATTTGCCTGGTCATCAAACACTTCATACTCTAACTGCTTGCCATTTACGCCGCCAGCTGCATTGATTTCATCAACTGCAATAGCCACGCCATTGGCCAGCTGCTCTCCGGTGGCTGCGTTCTCACCGGTCATTGGCGACATAACTGCAAAACGAATTGTGTCACCGGAAGCCGCGGATGTTCCGCCTGAACCGGAGTTTCCTCCGGAAGTAGAAGCAGAATCAGATGAACCGCCGCATCCTGCCATAGAAAGAACCATCGCAGATGCCATGAGTGCACATACAACTTTTTTCAGATTTTTTTTCATACTACTTTCCTCCCTAACATTATACTTTAAGCTTTATTTTCTCCTGGATCCCCAGGAAGCTTACAACATTACCCTCCCAGATATGCCTGTTTGATCTGCTCGGAATTCAAAAGTTCCTCTGCCGGTCCGGAAGTGGTGATCTCACCAACCTCAATGACATATCCTTTGTCCGCAATTTTCAGCGCCTGCTTTGCATTCTGCTCAATCAGGAGAATCGTCGTTCCTTCTTTATGAATCTCTCTGATGATATTGAATACATCCTCTACAACCAGAGGGGCAAGACCCATGGAAGGCTCGTCCAGCAAAAGCAGCTTCGGTCTTGACATCAGTGCCCGGCAGATGGCCAGCATCTGCTGCTCACCGCCGGAAAGAAGTCCTGCTTTCTGGTTCTTTCTCTCTTCCAGTCTCGGAAACCACTGATAATATTTCTTAATGTCTTCTTCTACCACTGCTTTGTCTTTCTGAACAAAAGCACCCATTCGAAGATTCTCCTGTACCGTCTGTCTGGGGAAAACCCGTCTGCCCTCCGGGCAATGAGAGATACCCAGCCGAACAATCTGGTCACAGGAACGGCCTGTGATATCTTTGCCGTCGAAAATAATCTGTCCGCTGGCTGGCTTCATCAGTCCGGAAAGAACCTTCAGCAATGTGGATTTGCCTGCGCCGTTGGAGCCGATCAGGGTCGTCAGCTGCCCTTCTTCAGCTTCCAGAGAAATGCCGCTGATGGCTGTAATTTCACCGTACTTTACTACCAGATCTTTTACTTCCAATAACATTACTCAGCATCCTCCTTTCCCAGATAAGCCTCAATGACTGCGGTATTGTTCTGCACCTCATCCGGAGTACCGATGGCCAGCAGTTTGCCAAAGCAGATACAGGCGATTCGATCACACAGTCCCATCATGAACTTCATGTTATGCTCAATAACAAGCACGGCCGGGCCACTTTTACGGATCTTACGGATCAGTCCCGCAAGTTCCATCGTCTCCTGCTCATTCATACCTGCCGAAGGCTCATCCAGCAGGATCAGCTTCGGATCCGACGCAAGCGCACGACCAATCTCGATCAGTCTCTGTGTACCATAAGGAAGGCTTGCTGCAAACTCATTGGCGTGCTGCTCAATGCCTAAGAACTCCATGATCTCCTGACATTTCTGCCTGCCCTTTTCCTCTTCCTCTTTCATTTTTTTTGTATGGAATACCACATCCATCAGACTGGTGTTGATATTCTTGTGCATGCCGACTTTTAGATTTTCTACAACGGTCATATCACCGAACACACGGATATTCTGGAAAGTTCTCGCAAGACCTTTTATACAATAATCCGTCGTTGTCTTATCCGTAAAATTTTCTCCACAGAAGTATACTTCACCGGAGGATGGGGCGGAGAATCCGGATACCGCATTGAACAATGTGGTTTTGCCTGCTCCGTTTGGTCCAATCAGGCCAAAGATCTCATCGTCCTGAATATCCAGCGAGATATCATCCAAAGCTTTCAGACCTGCAAAATTCTTGCAGATATGTTCCATTTTCAGAATAGATCCCATAACAGCACCTTCTCCTTTCTCTTAATTTTTCTGTGTGTGTTTCTTATTGATTGCCGAAACAATTTTATCAAACACACCATCTCTTCCGAGAAGTCCCTTCGGTGCAAAGATCATAAGCACTACCATGATAGCACCCATGATCAGCAGACGATATTCGTATACCGATCTGGACAGCTCCGGCACAATGGTAAGCACTGCTGCGCCGAGGATGGATCCGGGAAGACTTCCCAGTCCGCCAAGGATCGTCATCTGCAATTCCAGCAGAGATTCATCGATCGTATACAGTGTCGGAGAAATAAATGTTGTAAAATGTCCCATCAGGGCACCGGCGATACCGGTGAAGAAAGAAGCAACCACGAAGTTGTGAAGCTTAAATTTCTTGACATCAATACCTGCATAAGCTGCTGCGATGGAATCATCACGAATGGCCATGTACGCACGGCCGATCTTGGACTTTGTGATTCTGCGCACAGCGATGTAACAGAGTACCAGAATGATCAGGCAGAAGTAGTACATGCTTCTGGGACTGGTCAGCGTGTATCCAAAAAAGTTCGGACGTGTTGTTCTGAAGCCAAAAGAACCGTTGGTAACCGCATACCAATTCTGAAATAGCTTTCTGCAGATCTCCGCAAATCCTACGGTGATCAGTGTCAGGTAATCAAAAGAAGAATACCGACAGAGAAGTCCGAGGAATGCACCAAATGCAGCAGAGAACAAACCTGCCAAAATAAAGGATACAATAAACGGAATGCCTACCGTTGTTGTCAGGATTGCGGAACAATAAGCGCCCAGTCCCACAAAAGCCGCGCGGCCGAAATCCAGCTGTCCACAGTATCCAACGATCAGATTAATAGATAATGCGATAATACTGTAAATCATTACGTTACAGAGAATTCTCAAGGTATAGGAATTGCTGACTGCAATCGGTATCAAAAGAACAACTATGATAAACAGTAAGGCTGCAATCGTTTTCTTATCTAACTTTTTGTTCATGTTCAGCCCTCCCCTTAAATCTTCTCAGCCGTCTGCGCCGGGAACATGCCCTGCGGACGAACGATAACGAAAATAATAAAGATGAGCCATACAAATACGTCCCTGTAAGTAGAGGAAATATATGCTGCTACCATCGTCTCTGACAACCCGAGGATCATCGCACCCATGATGGCACCCTTCAGGCTTCCGATACCGCCAAGGATACTTGCCATCCATGCTTTCATTGTTCCATAGGAGAAGCCGATTCCCATGAAAATAAACTGGTAATACTGACAGAACAGCAGTCCACCGATAACACCAAGCAATCCACCAACGCCATATACGATAGCAATAACAGTGTTTACCGGAATGCCCATCAGGGCAGAAGTCTCAATGCTCTGAGAGATACCGATGATTGCCTGTCCCCATTTGCTGTATTTCAGCAGAAGGGAGATAGCTGCCATCAGTACGATCGCAATGATCAGAATATAGATCTGCAGTTTTCCGACAACTGCATTTCCAATCTGGATACTGCCTGTTCCAAAGATTCCAAGATCGAAGGAAAATGTCTCTGCGCCCCAGATCAACTGAATGATATTACGCATAACATATCCAATGCCGACAGCGGAAATAACCGGAGCCACACGACCGGAGTTACGCACCGGGCGGTAAGCAAACCGTTCCACAATAAGATTCAAAACGAAACCTGTGGCACATCCGATCAGAACAGCGATCACCGGATGCACAACATCCAGCAATGAGAAGGATACGAAACACCCAACTGCATAAATATCGCCGTGTGCCTGGTTCAGTTTTTCAAGAATACCATAAACCATGTTATAGCCGATTGCGATCAGCGCATATACTGCACCTACACTGAGCGCATTAACCAAATGCTGAATAAACAATTACGCTCATCTCCTCACGTATTAAAGTTTCACGAAATAATGATAGCCTTCCGTCATCTGCTTAAAATATCTTCCATATGTAGTTGTCTTCATGACCATCACCTTCCTTTTCTCTCTTTATTTATTAGCCCATGAACTCAGGATACTGCTTCGGGATAATTGCTCGGTCTACCATGTGTGCCAGACCGATGAAATCAAATACCGGACGGCCGGTCTCCTTTGTCACCGCATGTGCAAACGGAGGAATATCACTGCACTCAAATACGAAACATCCAATGTCTGGATACTGTTCGATCAACTTCTTGGCTGCGTCTACAACCTCGCGCTCCATCTTTGCCGGGTTGATGGTCTTCTTGGTACAGGTTACGTGTACATTGTAGAATTCTTCTGTGTCATCCAGACCACCGATGGCATAGTTCACAGTCTCATCGATACCAACGGTCTTCAGGAAATCACCCTTCAGATATCTGCCGCCTGCGGTAAGAATTCCCACTCTTCCATTGCTTCCCATCATGCGGGACAGCATCGGCACCATCAACAGCGGAGATAAGAACACCGGGATATTCACTGCATCAGCAACTCTCTTCTGATAGATGGCAAAAAATCCGCAGCCGGATGTGATCGCCTTACATCCTTCTGCCTCCAGCTCCTTGGCTGCCTCAATAAAGATCTGGCATCTGCTCTCATCCGGTCCGATCTCATCACACCACCAGTCAGACGGAAGGCCCTTCATGACCTTATATCTTACCGGGAAGTCATAAGACATGGCATTTCCCACATTACCGGGAATCAACGGTGCCTGCATGTCAAGCATCAGAACTCCCACTGCATCTCCGTAAAACGGACGTCCACCTGTATACTCTCTGTCTTCCATAACTGTGTCTCCTTTCAAACTCCTTCATTTTCATTTCGGTTCTTTCATTTGTATATATTGTACAACTACTTCCCTCTTTTAACGATTGTCATTATTAACTTGTACTTTGCATTTCTTGTCTTGTATGTGTAATCTTGATAGTTTATTAACAATTTTTCACATGCTTTCATGCAGGTTGCACAATATCATACAAAAGCAGTATCAGCAAGAAATGTTATGTCACAATTTTTCAGTTCCAGGAAAACGTTTTCTTGTCATTCACAATTACATATTTTGCTTTTCAATAATGGTTTTCTTCGTTTTCCGCTCAATACTCAACTATTTTATCGGTTTTTCCCATTCATCTCTTCCTTTTATCAATTCACATTTTCTGCTAATAAATTTTCTTAACAATCATTCCCGCCCTATTTCCCAATATGTGTTTCCCACTTCTGCGTTCATATATGATATGTGTATTTTTGCAAATCATCCCTTATTTTCATTGATTTTCCGTGAATTTTTAGCATTTTAAAGTAATTTCATAAAATTTTATAATAATAGAGTAATTAAGATATATAAAACAAAAATGAGACAGCCGACTGTTCTGACTGTCTCAACGTACATGATATATTCTATTTTTATTCTGTTTTAAACATAACTCTTGTGCGCCTGCTTCGTTACTGCTTTGTGTCCATCCGCAACTGTCTCCCTCTCATAAGCTCTCGCTGCCACCAGGGATACCGCAACGCCAACCGCTGCTGCCGCAAGCTTTCCAATCATATAAGGCATCAGCAGGCCATCGCCAATTCCCAGTACCAGTCCCAGCTGACTGCCAAACATGCCGGATACCAGAACGATCCAGGCGGTGTTCACGATGATGCCCTTCTTGGTCATATTCTTCATGAGAGAGAACACCGGAACGGAGCTTGCCAGGGAAAAAATCATACCGGACACACTGGTAACATCCAGTCCCACCTTATCCCCCAGCCGGTTCAGCGGATTCTTCAGAATCCGGGTAAACAGCTCCAGCACCGGAAACATGCCGATAAGGGTAATGGTGATCTGGCAGACAACCTGCATGGAATCCATCAGTGGCTCCATGCCCGGAATGATCTCCCATCCGGTCAGATATTCCATACTGCCTGCTGCAATACCGATGAGACCAATGCACTCAATGACCCGTCCCAGCTTCTCCATGATGGAGATCATCTTCTCTGGAATTCTGCACATGCCATATACGATCAGCACAGACATCAAAAGCACCGGAAGACTGTTCCAAAGCACTTCTCTTACCGGAATTTGTAAAAGCAGACCGCTGACAATGCTGCCCACCGGGATACACCCCACGCCGATGAGGATTCCCCTGGAAAACCACGGCACATCCTCTTTCTCAATCAGGCCAAAGCCCAGCGGAATGGTGAACGTCAAAGTGCCGCCAAACATACCGGCTGTCACTACACCGAGCATCAGACCGATCTTCTCGTTCTGCGCCAGCGACATAGCCAGCGGATAGCCTCCCATATCACAGCTCAGCAGAATACTCAAAATGGAAGGATCCATATGAAGTCTGGTGAACAGCGGCACTGCCACCGGCTTTAACACCAGTGCAATGACCGGTGCCATGGTCATAATGCCTGCCATGGAAATCATCATGGAGCCAATGAGGCGGAAGCCCTGCTGGAACTTCTCCCCCAGCTTCCATTTATTGCCCCGCAGCGTATCTGTTACGCCAATTAAAATACCAACTGCAATCAATACCGTAATGATCTTATCCATATTTTTGCCCTTTCTGCAGCATCTCTTCTTCGGTACCCTTTTTGATACCTTGCTGCCTCTTTTGATCTACTTTCTTCTTGCAGATTGGATTATACTCGATTATTTGATGCTTTGTTTGCTTTTATCATTAAATATCTTGCTCTTATTTAATTTTCTGCTTTATTTTTGTTTGCGTGCCAAGTATAAAAAATTGCCGCAGCAAGAGCTGTAAACCCGCAGGCAAATTTTGCCATCAAAAATGCCGGTATATATTCTGACCCAATACTCATGATCAATCCCATCTGACTTCCAAACGTAGCTGCACAGCCCACAATCCAGGCTGCATTGAGAATTGCTCCGGTCTCATTCATGTCATTTAACATAGGAAATACCGGTGCAGCACTGGCCAGCGTAAAGATGATCCCACTGCATCCGTCTGCCCCCATGCCTACCAGATTGCCAATATGATCCAGCAGAGACTGGAAAACCCTTCGGAATATTTCCAGCACAGGAAACATTCCGATCATCGTAACGGTCATTCCGCACACAGTCTGCATCGTATCCATAATAGGCAGCATTCCCGGAATCACCACAATTCCGGTCAGATAGGTAAACGCACCGATTCCAATGCCAATGGTACCTGTCCACTCAATAATTTTCCCAAATATTTCCATGATTTTTACCAGCCGATCCTGCATGCACACAAAACCCAACACGATCAGAACTGTCAGAAACAGCACAGGAATATTGTTCCAGAGCACCTTGGAAGGCGCAATGCCAAGCATCAATCCACCTGCAATGCTGCCTACCGGAATACAGCCAATGCCAATAAGCATTCCTTTGGAAAAAGACTTTCTCGCATCCCCCTGAATCAGAGAAAATCCCAGCGGAATACTAAATGTCAGTGTTCCACCAAACATGCCAGCCGTGATGCCCCCCAGCATCATCCCCACCTGGGGGTCTTCTGCCAGAGATTTTGCCATCTGGTATCCGCCCATATCATTTCCCATTAATATAGAAACGATAGACGGATCCATGTTCATCTGACGGAAAAACGGTAAAATCAGGGGCGCAATCCAATTCGCAATGACCGGCGCCAGCGCCATGATTCCTGCCATGGAAATCATCATGGAGCCGATCAGGCGGAACCCCCGCTGAAAGCTTTCTCCAACCCCAAAGTGATTTCCTGTCAGGGAGTCTGCCATTCCCACTAAAACACCGATTGCAATTATCCAGGATATCATCCTCTATCTCCTCCTCATCTTTGCTTTTCACATTTCAAATCCTGCTTCCGCAGTGTTTTTTCTTATCATATTATCCTGCCCTGTAGTAAAAATGTACATTAAAAAACGCAAGGTCTGCATTGCAGATCTTGCGTTTTGAGAATCGTTATTTTATTGATATTTTTTTGCTTCTCTCTGTTCCTCTTCCTGGGTTTCCTCTTCCCGGACAAACATAATGGCAAATACCGCCACCAGAAAACCGCAGCAGACAAGGGCTGCGCGCCCCTGCCACCGGTCTGCCGTCCACACGCCGACCATGGCGCCGAAGATAAACGAAGCAATGATGCCAAAGTATTCCAGCGCCGCTTTCCTTGATTCCCGGTTGTTCTGGAACAGCATTTTGTGAATATGTTCCATCCCACTTCGTAAATTGCCGGTACACATGGTGGTGGCATAGGCATTGCCGTTCACCTTGCGAAAGCTCTCCACCTGCATGGAACAAACAAACGCAATGGAAGAATTGGCAACAATATCCAGCTCTCCCTGTGGAATAAAAGCCGCAACAGCAACCACCAGGATCTCTGCCAGCACCACGACCTGCCGCCAGTGTATATTAATGTCCGCATTATTCTTATACCGCCCCTTGATCTGTTCTGCCACCAGCACCCCCAGTGCATAGCAGATGATCGGAATCAAATAATGCGGTACTTTCTGCCAGTTCCCCTGGGCGATGTTCAGTCCCATCAGCACCATATTGCCCGTCTCTGCAGTGGCAAATACTTTTCCCCTCGCCACATAGCTGTAGGCATCCAGGAAACCACCTGTGATGGCCAGCAGCACGCCAAGACGAAAGGATTCTGACATCTGTTCTTTCTTATCCATTCCCCTCTTCGCCTCACAAATCCGTCTTTTCTTTATACCAGTCTGGTCTTTTTCACCATCTGGATGAATTCCCGGTTATTCTTCGTCCTTGCAAACAGATTCAGAATATTTTCCACCGCCTCATCCTGGCGCATGCCGTTTAATGCCTTGCGCATGATATCCACGGCCTCCTGCTCTTCCCGGTCAAGGAGCAGATCCTCCCGCCTCGTTCCTGATCTTGCGATATCGATGGCCGGGAATACCCGCTTCTCGGAAAGCTTCCGGTCAAGCACCAGCTCCATGTTGCCGGTTCCCTTGAACTCCTCGAACACCACATCGTCCATCTTGCTGCCGGTCTCCACAAGAGCCGTCGCCAGAATGGTCAGGCTGCCGCCCTCCCGCATATTTCTGGCCGCACCGAAGAACCGCTTGGGCATATGCAGCGCCGCCGGATCCAGACCGCCGGACAGCGTTCTTCCACTCGGCGGAACGGTCAGGTTGTACGCCCGGGCCAGCCGGGTGATGCTGTCCAGCAGGATCACCACGTCCCGCTTGTGCTCTACCAGACGCTTAGCACGCTCGATCACCATCTCAGACACCCGTTTGTGGTGCTCCGGCAGCTCATCAAAGGTGGAATAGATGACTTCCACATTATCTCCCTGGATGGCTTCTTTGATATCCGTTACTTCCTCCGGCCGCTCATCGATGAGCAGGATCATCAGATGCATCTGCGGGCAGTTTGCCAGGATCGATTTTGCAATGTCTTTCAATAATGTCGTCTTACCTGCCTTGGGCTGGGATACGATCATGCCTCGCTGGCCCTTACCGATGGGCGCGATCAGATCGGTGATCCGCATGGCCACACTGCTCTGGTTCCGCTCCAGCCGGATGCGCTGGTTCGGGAAGATCGGCGTCATGTCCTCAAAATTTGCCCGCCGGGATGCCTCATAGGGGGGCAGGCCGTTGACAGACTTCAGATACAGCAGGGCACTGAACTTCTCTCCCTGGGTCTTGATCCTGGTGTTGCCCCGCAGGATATCGCCGGTTTTCAGATTAAACTTGCGGATCTGGGACGGCGAAACATACACGTCATTCTCACCGGGCATAAAGTTCTCACAGCGGATAAAGCCATAGCCATCCTGCATCACTTCCAGAATGCCGTCTGCGATGATGCCGCTGTCCAGATCACTCTCCCACATGGGCGGACGGGCAGATTCTTCCCGCTCCTGCTGGCTTCTCTCCTGATGATCCCCACTGCCCTCCATGTAAGGGTTCTGCCGTTCTGCCACGCGGTCCGGCTGCCGCTCATAGCTGCGCTCTGGCTGACGGTCGTAGACACGCTCAGTCCGTTCTGATGAACCATAACTGCGCTCGGTCTGGCGTTCATAATTTCGCTCTGCCGGACGATCGTAGCTGCGCTCTGATGGACGCTCGTAATTCCGTTCCGACGTTCTGTCATCACTCTGGCTGCGGTCTGGCTGATATCGGCGGGTTCGGTTCTGCACATAGCGTCCCGCCGGGCGCTCTGTCCGGTCACCGGTGCGGCCGCGCTCTGCCTGTCCACTGCGTTCCGGCTGACTGCGGTCATACTGCCGCTCGTAGCTTCGGCCTTGCGGATGTTCGTATCCCCGTTCCTGCTGCTCTGCCGGTGTCTCCTGCTCCATCGGTTCCTGGTTTGCTGCTGTGCGCTCCGGAACATCTGCCTCCGCAGACGCAGCCGGTGCCTCCTGCACCTTTTTCTCCGGCGCAGCGATCATCTCCTGTGCCGGAGCCCCCTCCTTCTCATCCAGGGCAAGCATGGCCTCGATCACCTGACTTTTCTTCATGGCAGACACGGACTTAATTCCCCGCGCCTTCGCCAGCTCCTTTAATACACTCACTGATAACGATTCATATTTTTCTCTCATACATATTCCTTTCTTTTATTCTACTAAAAGAGAAATGATCCTTTCCTTTTCCTTGCTAACGATATCTGTTCATTAATCTGGGAATCTCGTCTGAAACGACATTGAAACTAGATGTGGTTATTATACTACAGAAATTTTGGAGCGTCAACGACTGTGCATTTTAACAAAATATATGCTAAACCAAAGAATAATTGGTGGGTGTGCCCTTTCCCACATTTCTTTTGACCCATAGGGTGCGTAGCAGCACAATCTCTACTTCAATCATTCTCTGGGTAAAGCCTTCATATTCTATGCTTACTATATCGCATTTATTCCTTTTTGTAAAGTAATCGGTTTTTCTCAATAAGTTTTTTCAAATTTTTCTCTCGAATTCTATAAAATGTCATTACAGAATTTTTCAGCTTGCTATCATCCGTTTCCAAAACAACTCTCACAACCACATTAAGATTTGTTCTTAGCAGTTTTTTAACATAAAAAGTGGATGAATGCATTTTCTTTTCCAAATATACAGACAGCTTTTTCCAATACAGTATAGCGAAAGGAGTGATCCGCAGACCACTCCTCATCGTTTAACTTCCTTATTAATAATGTCATAAGATTATACATCCAGACTTCTCACGGACTCTCTCTCGATCACATCGCCGCGCATGACAATTTTCTGAGGTGCACTGCCTTCCTCAATCTCCTCCAGAAGAATTTCCACACTTTTTCTGGAGACTTCTTCTACCATGGAATTATAGGTAGTAAGCGCCGGATACATATACTCTGCGGTATAAATATTATCGAATCCAACCACTGAAACATCCTGCGGAATGGAAAGACCGCATTCTGTCAGGGCACGATAGACACCCAACACCATCATTTCTTCACTGACAAATACCGCTGTCGGATGATCTTCTCTGGAAAAGAGTTCTTTTGCCTTGTGATAAGCATCCTCCACCTCCGTGGCATTGCTCAGCACATACGATTCATTGATCCCCACATGGTAATCCCGCAGTGCATTCACATATCCTCTATACCTTCTTCGATGCCGCTGTTTTTCCAGATTTTCGAATACACCGGCAATTTTCCGATGCCCTCGTTTTAACAGATATTCCGTCATCAGATAGGATCCATATTCCATATCAATGCTGACACAGCTAATGTCCTCCTTCAGATCACGGTTCAGCAATACAATCGGAAGATTCTCACTTCTCCGCATTTTTAAAACATGTTCTACCTGATCATTGATGGTCAGGCAAATAATGCCATCCACCAGTCTGGTTTTCAGCATTTCCAGTGATTTTCTCTCTTTTTCCGGATCATTCTGGCTGTTACAGAACATAACAGAGTATCCTGCCTCCGTAGCCCGCTGCTCAATACTTCGGGTCAGGGCCGCATAATAAAGGCTGTCCAGGGCCGGGATCATCACCGCGATCATGTTCGTCTTCTTTTCCTTCAGCCCTTTGGCGATGAGATTTGGTTTATAATGGAGCTTCTCTACTGCATCCAATACCCTTGCCTTCGTCTCTTCCTCGACATAAGTTTTTCCAGAAAGCGCTCTGGAAACTGTACTGATGGAGACACCGGCCATGGCCGCCACATCTTTGATCGTTGCCCCTGTATTTCCTTTATTCCGCATACGTTACTCCTTCTTCTTCATACCCCCCCCCGAAAATTTTCCGGAGATTTTGTCACTTTACTATTAACAATACGCTCTGTGACGGGAGAAGTCAATTATTTATCATTTTTCATATTCAATCTTAACAACCAGATCGTTACGGCAACCAGAACGCCAATGACGATCAACATCCCAATGGTTCCTGCTTCCATATTTCACACCTCCGTTTGATTTGATCAGGTATTTTAGAATGCCTGAATAAATGTGTATGCTGCCAGAAGTACCATGATCGGTACTGCGATGAATTTTACCCACGTATCAAACCAGCTGCCCAGCTTGATATCGGAATCCGGATCGATCTGATTCTCTCTGATCTTCTTGACGCCGAATACCCACGCATAAGCAATTCCGCCCAATACCGTTGCCGGCATGAAGAAGAAATCGCTGGTGATCAGCTGCCATGCGGATTCCCATCCGTTGGAAAACAGACACGGAATACCAAATGCCAGGTTGATAACGCCCATAATGGCTACCACCTTTGCACGGGACATGTGGAACGCATCTGAATAAGAGGTAACAGCCGTCTCCTGGTTACTGCAGGCACTGGTAAATGCCGCAAAGAACATGCCCACAAAGAGTAATAAACCTACAATCGTACCTGCCGGCATTTTCTGGAATACAACCGGAAGAACTTTGAAGATCAGACTGGAACCTGACTGGGGATCAATGCCAAAAGCGATACAGGCCGGAATAATACACAGTCCTGCGAGCAATCCTGCGCATGTATCCATGGCACAGATGGTCAGAACAGATACCGTAATCTCACCATGCTCCTTGATATGGCTTCCATATACCAGCAGCGCACCGGGGCCCACACCGATGGAGAACAACGCCTGTCCCACGGCTGCCACCCAAAGTCCCGGATTGGCCAGCTGGCTGAAATCCGGATTCAGATAATAGTTCAGGCCGTCTACAATACCCGGTGTCGTTGCCACCGTAACAACAAAAGTGATAATAAACAGAATAAACAGGGCCGGAACCATGATATTGCTGATTTTTTCAATTCCTTTGCTAATACCTTTGACACCGGTGTAAAGAAGAATACCCAGCAGCACTACATAAAGGACAATGCTCAATGGTTTATTCCCTCTCAGGCTGTCATAAATCTGATCCGGGGCCACCCGGTTCCAGATGGATGTGCCACAACCCACTGCAAAATAAACAATGGCTGACATGATCGCCACATAGTAAAAGTTCTGCGCCCACTGTCCGAATGCGCTGACGGAGCCCAACACATAACCGGCCGGCTTATTTTTAAACGTCAGTGCATATGTATCTACAAGACCTTTTTGTGTTCCTTTACCCATAGCAACCTCTACGATTGCCAGCGGTGCCACAAGCCCTACGACACCAACCAGATACGCGAATACAAAAGCACCGCCGCCCCACTTTGCACACAGGTAGGGAAATCTCCAACAGTTTCCCAGACCGATTGCCAATCCTGCCATAGACAGGATCATACCGAATCTGTTCTTAAAAACGTCTCTGGATTCCCCAGAATGTTCATTTGCTCCCATTTCACTGCTTCCTTCTTTCTTATCATTGTCCTGATGGTCAGGAATTCCTGCTGCATGTTTTCCGTGCAGCTTTCTTGTTTTTGCGTAAACGTTTGCGCAATCGTTTTCTTGTACATACTGTACTTCATTATCAATAATTTATCAATATTTTTTACGGATTCTATATAGGAATCAGCATTTTCTCTATTTTTTCAATTTGTTTTTGTGCATTATGAATGTATATTTCTTGCTTTTTATTACATATTTTGTCATCATATGTACTTAAATCTTTCACAGCAAAAAAATTAATGTTTTATTCTCCTATTCAAAATGCACAGGAGAAATTTTTCATCCTGTGCATCTTGTTGGAGTATCAAATTATGGCTTTCATATTATATGTATCATCATGCACCATGAGCAGCGATCCGCCCATGAATTCCGGGTATACCGGCGGAACGATTGCCCGTGCCACCATATGTGCCAGACCGATGAAGTCAAATACCGGAATGCCGGTTTCCCGTACCACGGCTCTTGCAAACGGCGGGATATCGCTGCACTCGAATACAAATGCCTTGATATCCGGGTATTTTGCCACCAGCGCTTTGGCTGCAGCCACTACCTCTCCCTCCATCTTCTCCGGGTTGATGGTTTTCTTCTTGCAGGTAACGTGTACATTGTAGAACTCTTCGGTGTTCTCCAGGCCGCCGACTGCATAGTTTACGGTTTCATCAATGCCGACTGTCTTCAGGAAATCTCCCTTCAGATGTGCACCACCGGCAGTGAGAATGCCTACGCGGTTGCCGCCCAGCATGCAGGACAGCATGGGAACCATGAGCAGCGGAGATAAGAATACCGGGATATTCACAGCCTCAGCCACGCGCTTCTGGTAGATGGCGAAGAAGCCGCATCCGGAGGTGATTGCCTTACAGCCCTTGGCCTCCAGCTCTTTTGCTGCGTCGATGAATATCTGGCAGCGGCTCTCGTCCGGGCCGATCTCGTCGCACCACCAGTCAGCCGGCAGTCCCTCCAGCACCTTGTAAAGAACCGGGAAATCATAAGACATGGCATTTCCTACGTTTCCGGGGATGAGGGGTGCCTCCATGTCCAACATGAGCACGCCTACAGAATATCCATAATACGGTCTTCCGCCTTTATATTCTTTCATTGTTATATCCTCCTGAATTTCAATTTTTATCATTTTTTCAAATGTTATATTCAAAGTTTAATATCCCAGCATGGACGGGATGGCTGTGGATACGGCCGGTACAAAGGTTACCAGCATCAGTACCACGAAGATGGCTGCGTAGAACAGAACCAGCGGTTTCATGACTGCTTCCAGTCTGCGCTTGGACACTTTCAGTCCCACGAAAAGGATGTTGCCCACCGGAGGGGTGATGCAGCCGATACACAGGTTGAAAGTGATCATAATACCGAAATGCAGAGCGGACATGCCGAAGCTCTGGCAAATCGGAAGAAAGATCGGTGTAAAGATCAGCACGGCCGGTGTGATGTCCATGAACGTTCCCACAAACAGCAGGAATACGTTGATGATGAGCAGGATGACAACCTTGCTGCTGGAGATAGACAGCAGCACGTTGGAGATGGCTGCCGGGATTCCCGCAAATGCCATTACCCATGCCATGATGTTCGAGGTTCCTACCAGGAACATGATGGTTGCTGTCATTTTGCCGCTGTCCAGGAGAATCTGTTTTAGTTCTCTTACGGTGATGGTGTGATACACGATCAGGGACAGGAACAGGCTGTACACAACGGCGATGCCGGAAGCCTCTGTTGCGGTGAAAATACCGGAGCAGATACCGCCTACGATGATCAGAATCAGCAGCAGGCTGGGGATGGCTTTCCAGATGGTAATTAACGCTTCTTTAAAGGAATATTTTGTGGTGGAGTGATATCCATGCTTGTGCATCCAGATACCTGCAACCACCATACATCCTACGCCCCAGAGAATACCAGGGATGTAACCGCCCATGAAAAGTGCTGCAACGGAGGTACCGCCGCTGGCCAGGGCGTATGTGATCAGTACGTTACTGGGAGGAATAAGCAGTCCTGTGGGCGCTGTCGCCACGTTGACCGCCGTACAGAAGTCCATATCCATGCCTTCTTTTTCCTCGATGGGGCCGATGACGGAACCCATGGCAGATGCTGCAGCTGCACCAGAACCGGAAACTGCACCAAACAGCATGTTTGCCAGAATGTTTACGTGAACAAGAGAACCGGGAAGCCAGCCGATGACAACCTTTGCGAAGTTAATCAGGCGGACGGCAATTCCGCCCTTATTCATAATGTTGCCCGCCAGTACAAAGAAAGGAATGGCCAGCAGGGTGAAAATGGAGATTCCCTGGAAAAGCTTCTGGGATGCGGTGGTGATGGCTGCCGCACTGTCAAGAAGCTGCACAATGGCGATCATGGAGGATGCTGCCAGTGCCACGGCAATGGGCATTCCTGAAACCAGAATCACAACAAGAACAATAAAAATCGTTAATCCTGCAACTGCTGTTGAACTCATGCCGCACCTCCTTTTTTGTTATTCACGATTGCTGCAACAGAATCGATAATATTCAGTACATTATAGATAAGAATGAACACGCCGCTCACCGGGAGAATCGTATACACATTGCTCATCCGGACACCCAGTGTGGGAGAAACCTGTCCTTTACCGATATTGAACACGCTCATACCGCCTTTTACCATCAGTACATATACCAGAACCATAATGACTATTTCAGAAATGATGCATAAAATCTGCTTCGGGATTCCCTCAAGCTTATCAGAGAAAAGAGTCAGCATCATATGATCTCTCTCTCCAAACACAACTGCCGTTCCGATCAGCGACATCCAGACGAAGGAATAGGTCAGTGTATCCTCGGACCATGTAACCGGGTGTACAAACACATACCGCATCACTACCTGATAGGTAACAAGTACTGTCATAAATGCCATCAGAAATATGACAACTGCAGACAATATTTTGTTTAAAATCTTTCTTATCATATTTACTGTATTCAAAATTCTGCTCCTTTCCTTGGCATTCCGGCATTGCTGCCGGAATGCGTAAGGCTATTACTTATTGACTACTGAGCCAGAGCTTTGATCTGCTCATATTTTGCTGCAAGTCCCTCGTCCTCAGCAATGATCTCCTCTGTGAAAGGAACCAGGATTGCCTGGAACGGAGCCTTGTCTACATGCTCGAAGGTAACGCCCATGTCCTCAGCCTCTTTGATTACCTCTGCCTCGGACTCATCCCAGAACTCTCTCTCCTTCTGGGACATCATCTTGAATGCCTCTTCGAATACCGGCTTGTCCTCTTCGCTGATGGAGTTCATCAGGTCTGTGCTTGCTACAACCATATCCGGGATGATCTGGTGCTCATCGTTTGCATAGTATTTTGCAACCTCGCCGTGTTTGTGGCTGACCAGTGCGATCTGCGGGCTCTCTGCTACGTCGATGACGCCCTGCTGCAGTCCTGTGTAAACCTCACTGTATGCCATTACCACGCCTGCGCCGCCAAGAGCCTCAGCCATCTTTACGTTGGTCTCACTGGACATGACACGGATCTTTTTGCCCTTCAGGTCATCAGGAGAGATGATGGGATTCTTGGAATAGAAGCTTCTTGTTCCGGCATAGAACCAGGACACACCTACGATACCGGAATCGGTTGTGCTGTTGTAGAAAGGAGCCATGAACTCTTCATTGTCCATTACGGTCTTCATGTGATCAGCACTCTCAAATACGTAAGGCAGGCCGAAAATTCTGTACTCGGGATTGAATGCCTCCAGGTCGCTGGCTGCACCAACTACCATATCCAGGGAGCCAGACTTCATTGCTTCCAGAGCTGCCTGTGTACCACCCATGATCGCGTTGGGATAAATCTCTACCTGATACTTATCACCAAGGTTCTCCTCGATGTATTTCTCGAACTCCAGCAGTCCCAGGTGCTCCGGGTGGGTTTCCGGCTGTCCGTGAGAAATACGGATGGTCTTTACCTCGCCGCTTGCTGCGCTGTCGGATGCTGCTTCTGCAGAAGCATTGTCACTGCTGTCGGTTGTTGTTGCTGCGGAATCACTGTTTCCACCACATGCTGCAAGGCTCATTACCATGCCGGTTGCCAGAAGCATTGAAAGTACCTTTTTCCCAAATTTCATTGCATTACCTCCCAAAAAGTTGTTCTCTTTTTCCTCTTAATACTTTTTTGTTTGTCTTTGTTTTTGATTCATTTTCTGTGTAAACGTTTGCGCAATCGTTTTCATGAGAATACTGTACAATATCTCAATAAAATTATCAACATTTTTCTTTTCCTCATTGAGCAAATCGTCGGTTTTTATATTTTTATTGATATTCTTTTGTGCATTTTATATATTCTATTTTTGCTTTTGATTGCATTTATTGACATCACCTGTTGTCTTCTTATGTGCGCAATAATTGTAATCCTCATTTTTGATGCTTTTTGAACAAAAAAAGAGCCGCCGTGTCAGCTTATTTTCCGCTTTCACAACAGCTCTTTCTCATTTGGGATTCTTTCTCTGCTTCTGTTTTCTCCGGTTATGCCTCATCAATGGCATGACCGATGTCATTTCTCATATACTTGTTTTCGAAATCGATCCAGCCGGTGGCCTCATAGGCGTTGGCTCTTGCCTCCTGCAACGTCTTGCCTGTGGCAGTGACGCCCAGCACCCGGCCGCCATTGGTGACGATCTTGCCGTCCTGGAACTTGGTTCCCGCGTGGAATACGAAAAAACCATCCTTATCCTGGATCTTCTCCAGACCGTGGATCTCGAAGCCCTTCTGGTAAGATACCGGGTATCCGTCGGATGCCAGCACCACGCAGACGGCTGCGTTGTCCTCGAACTCCAGCTCGATCTGATCCAGGGTGCCGTCCACACAGGCCTCCATGACCTCGATCATGTCGTTCTTCATCCGGGGCAGCACCACCTGTGCCTCGGGATCGCCGAATCTGGCATTGTATTCCAGCACCCGGGGGCCTTCCGGTGTCAGCATGAGGCCGAAGAAGATAATGCCCTGGAACGGTCTGCCCTCTGCTGCCATGGCGTCCACGGTGGGCTGATAAATGTACTGGCGGCAGAACTGATCTACCTCGTCTGTATAGAAGGGGCTGGGAGAAAAGGTTCCCATACCGCCGGTGTTCAGTCCCTGGTCGCCGTCCTGGGCCCGCTTGTGATCCTGGGCGGAGGTCATGGTGCGGATGGTCTTGCCATCCACGAAGGACAGCACGGATACCTCCCGGCCGGTCATGAATTCTTCAATGACCATCCGGTTGCCGGCACTGCCGAACTTCTTATCCTGCATGATCTCCTTCACGCCTGCCTCTGCCTCTTCTTTTGTATTACAGATGAGCACGCCTTTACCCAGTGCCAGGCCGTCAGCCTTTAACACGATGGGATATTTGGCGGTCTGTAAATAAGCGAGCGCTTTCTCCGGGTCGTCAAAATTCTCATAGGCAGCCGTGGGGATGTGGTATTTTTTCATCAGATCCTTGGAAAAAGCCTTGGAGCCCTCCAGGATGGCCGCATTTTTTCTGGGGCCGAATACCCGCAAGCCCTGGGCCTCAAACACATCCACGATGCCGCCCACCAGCGGGTCGTCCATGCCCACGATGGTCAGATCAATGCTCTTCTCTTTGGCAAACGCAGCCAGGCGGTCGAATTCCATGGCCGGAATGTCCACGCACTCTGCGTAACGCGCGATACCGGCATTGCCGGGCGCACAGTAAATCTTATCTGCTTTCGGACTCTGGGCAGCCTTCCATGCCAGGGCATTCTCCCGGCCGCCGCTTCCTACAATCAGTATGTTCATATGCAAAATCTCCTTTTCACGGTCACCAAAAAGTGTTATAAAATGACAGTCTTCGCACCTTCCACCCGCACCCGGTCATGAGCGATGAGGTCAATGGCCCGGGGCAGAAGCTTCCACTCCGCCTCCTCCATGACTCTGCGCTGCAGGCTCTGGGGGGTGTCATCCTGACGCACTTCCACAGCCTTCTGCAGCAGGATGGGGCCTGTGTCCGTGCCCTCGTCCACGAAATGGACGGTGGCGCCGGTGACCTTCACCCCTCTTGCCAGCACGCCCTCATGTACCTTCAGGCCATAATAGCCGGTGCCGCAGAAGGACGGAATAAGGGACGGATGGATGTTGATGATGCGGTTGCGATACGCCCGGATCATCTGCTCCGGGATCACCACAAGGAAGCCTGCCAGCACGATGAGATCCGCCCCGGAAGCCTGTACCGCCTCCAGCAGCGCCTCGTTAAACAGCGCCCGGCTCTCATAGTTTTTCGGAGAAATACAGCTGGCTGCAATTCCGGCTGCATTTGCTCGTTCCAGTGCATAAGCGCCTGCATTATTGCTGATGACCGTCACGATCTGGGTGTCGGTGATGGTGCCGTCTGCAATGGCATCGATGATGGCCTGCAGATTCGTGCCGCCGCCGGACACAAGCACTGCTATTTTCAGCATACGGTTACTCCCTTTTCTCCGGCCTCGGTGTAGCCCACGATATACGGGGTCTCTCCGGCTGCGCGGATGGCTTCCATAGTCTTCTCTGCATCGGCAGGATCCACGCCGATGACCATACCAAGTCCCATGTTAAACGTATTGTACATCACTTTTTCTTCGATCTCGCCGTCCTCTGCCAGCATGCCAAAAATCGGCGGGATCGGGTAGCTGTCCTTCTTCACCACCGCACGGATGCCGTCGGGCAGCATTCTCGGGATATTCTCATAGAAACCGCCGCCGGTGATATGGCTGCAGGCTTTCACGGTCACACCTGCCTCTTTGATGGATTTCAGTGCTTTCACATAAATCTTGGTAGGTGCGATGAGCGCCTCGCCCAGGGTGCAGCCCAGCTTGTCGTAGTAGGTATCCAGTGCTTCTTTGCTCATGCTGAACACCTTGCGAACAAGGGAAAATCCATTGCTGTGCACACCGGAGGAAGCAATGCCGATGAGGGTATCGCCAGCTTTCAGGTCTTTGCCGGTGATGAGATCCTTCTCATCCACGATGCCCACAGCAAAACCGGCCAGGTCGTACTCGTCCACCGGATAGAAGCCGGGCATCTCTGCGGTCTCACCGCCGATGAGGGCAGCGCCGGACTGTTTGCAGCCCTCTGCCACACCGCTGACGATGGTTGCGATCTTCTCCGGATCATTTTTGCCGCAGGCAATATAGTCCAGGAAAAACAGGGGTTCTCCGCCTGCACAGGCAATATCGTTGACGCACATTGCCACACAGTCGATTCCCACGGTATCATGACGATCCAGCAGGAAAGCCAGTTTCAGCTTCGTTCCCACACCGTCCGTGCCGGATACCAGCGTCGGTTTCTCCATGTCTTTGAATTTTTCCATGGAAAATGCACCGGAAAATCCGCCAAGGTTTGTCAGCACCTCGGGACGCATCGTTCCCTGTACATGCTTTTTCATCAGTTCTACAGACCGGTATCCGGCCTCGATATCCACACCTGCATTCTTGTAATCCATTGTTTCTCCTCCATATGTTTTTATGCACCGGAAACGGCTGCATTATTTTTCTTTCATGTACTCTTTGTAACCGATCTCTTTCAGGCGGGCATCCTTGGCCTCCACCTGGGATTTCATTTTCTCAGAATAAGCTTTCAGGCGGCCCAGCAGTGCCTCGTCCGAGGTGGCCAGGATCTTTGCCGCAAGAAGGCCCGCATTGGTGCCTCCGTTGATGGCCACGGTTGCCACCGGGATGCCGGAGGGCATCTGTACGATGGAGTACAGGGAATCTCTTCCGCCAAGGGATGTGGTATGCATCGGGATACCGATGACCGGCATCGGGAAGATTGCCGCGCACATACCGGGAAGATGGGCTGCCATTCCCGCACCTGCGATGATCACCTTGAAGCCTTTTTCCTCTGCGGTTTTCGCATACTCAAAAAATACGTCCGGCTCCCGGTGTGCGGAAATAATTGTCATCTCGTAGTCGATTCCCAGCTCCTCCAGAATGTCGGCAGCCTTTGCCATGATCGGCATATCGGAATCACTGCCCATTACAATACCTACTTTTGCCATTGCGATTCTCCTTTTCTCTTGTGGTTTGTGATTGATTATTTCTCCAGCGCCCGGTTCAGCTCCTCCGTCCCCGGAAGAACGAACTTTCCATTGCTGATGATGACGATCTTCGATCCGTCCGCACGAACGCCGTACAGCTCGCCCAGCTCCTCGTAGGGAATGGTGATGTCTGTGTGGCAGTTGAAATACGCCTTGCCCGGATCTTCTTTTCTGCAGGCGGAAATCTCGTTTTCTCTGGCGACGATCTCCTTCCCGTCAGGATTATACACCTTCACATCCTCTTCCCAGCTGTAGCACGTATCGCCCACGGCGAAATGGGGGCCCGTCTTCTCCGCGATGAGAATGGGCATCTTGGCACCGATCTGATACGTTTTCATCATCCGGTACGCCGTGGTGTTGGTGCCGATGGCAAACTCGCCCAGCGGCAGGGTATCGTGGTGGAAGAGCACGTTGTCCTGGATATATTTCCGGTTGTCCTCTTCTTTTTCAAAATTGCTGCACGTATAGTCGGTGACCCGGCCATCGGTAAAATGCAGCTCCAGATTTTCATAATTCAGTTCGTTTAAATATACCTGGCTCACATGAAGGATGCCTTCTGTGCCCGCCAGCACCGGTGATGTAAAAATCTCCCCCACCGGGATGTTCACATCTGCCACGCAGTTTTCAAAAATGGCCTCTCTGGACGGGTCGCGCAGCGGATAGAGGGACACCCGGATGTCTGTCCGGTTGCCGTTCGTTCCCACCACGCGCATAGATACCGCCTCGTTGAGGGCATCGATCATCGTCTGCTGGATCCGCTCATACTGCCGGTAGTCCAGCGTATTGACCTTCACCGTCTCCCGGAAAATCTCCGCATAATCCGGGCCGATCTCCGGCACCGGGTAGGCGATGATCGTAAAGCTGCGCTCCTCTCCGGGAATGTATGTGTTGGTCAGCCTGCCCGCCTCACTGGCAAGCTGCACGGAAAGCTTCTGCTGCTTTTCGCTCAGGGCAAAGGCCTCCGGCCGGTTCTCCGGCACAAAAGGCTGCTCGCCGAACACCTCCATGACCGCCGGGCCCGCGTGCCCCTTGGCCAGCTCCTTATATTTCTCATAGCTCACCTTCAGGACGCCCAGCTTGCGCTCCACGAAGGGTTTATCCAGATAAATGGCACAGTCATCCTTGTGGTCGTACTCATACTGCTTGTTGGCCGCGCCGCCGAAATAGCCGATCTTCATCTGCTGCTTTTTGTTGATGCTGTTCACCGCCGCCCGGTAAAGCACCGGCTCCAGCCCCATGGCCCGGAAATTGGCAATGGCCTGCTTCACGATCCGCTCAAAACCCAGGGTATACCGGATGTTCACCGTCTTCTTAATGGCCAGATCCTTGCCTGCCCGGACAAAACCAATGCGGTACCCTTCCGTATAGGTGGAAGCCATGGCGTCGATCTCTTCCTGGGGCAGCGTGTTCAGGAAACGGGCCGTCTCCAGCTCGTTTTCCGTGATATACTCGCCGAAACGGTACAGATACCGCAGGTCGGAAAGATCTGCCTTCTCGATGATATCCACCGCAAAGGACAGGGCCGGGTCTACCTGCTCTCTCGTGCGCCACTCCACCGTCACGTCGCTGTAATCGCTGACAAACCAGTACAGTGTCTCCTTTAATTCTTTTCCGGTGGGCAGCACCGGCTGCTCAAAGCAGTTGTACACTTCGATAAACAGTTCGTCTAAAATGGTCAGATCCGTGAGCCGGTACTCGTAGGCGTAGACGATCTCGCCCCGCAGCTCCGTGTACAGAAAGCTCAGCAGGGGGCCATATTCCTCGCCAAGCGTCTGCACCGCATACACCGGGTTGGCATAGCTGTTCCCATAATTTTCCGGCAAAATATCCGCATACAGCGCCCGGTTATACGCCTGCAACTCCTCCAGTGTCATGCCGTCAAAACGATGTTTGTCATTGTCCTGCAGCAGCTTTTGCATCTGTACGAGAAACGCCGACGTCCGCTGAAAATATGTCCGGTACGGCTCCACAACATCACATTCCTGCTCCCCGGCGATCTGTCGGATCCGCTCTGCCGCCAGAACGTACCGCTCTCTTACCGCTTCATTTTCTTCCTGCAACAAATTCCGATAATCCAATTCCAGGTTTCCTTCCTCTATTTTTCCTATTTCTGTCAACACGCCCTGATCCCGGTCACACCGGTCCAGGACATTTGTTCCTGCGTTTCCAGTCCGTTTTTAGATCCCGATCAAATACATGCTGCCCCACAATAGCATGATGGCAAAGTTCAGCAGCACGCCGATCCGGGACAGCACATAATGCCGGTCTTCCTCCTGGAAGCTCATGATCCCGATGATAAAACCGGCCAGGGCAATAAGCAGCCCCATAAACCCGGCAGCCCCCAGAACGAGGGATCCTTCTCCCTTCATCCGGTAAGCACCGTAGATACAGGCCCCAAAAGCCACCGCCGACACCGCGCCCAGGATGATGGACAGAATGCCGCCTCTCGCATTGGTTTTATTGTCAAATCTGTAGTTGGCGTTGCCGACATAGATCTGCTTCTCTTTCGGATCTCGATTCAAAATAATCGGTCTGTCATCCATCGATTTTTCTCCTTATTCTGTTGCTGATAAAAAACAGCCCGTATCCCAGCATGCCGCCGCACGTATTTAAGATGATATCATCAATGTCGCAGCTTCCTACCCGGAGCATCAGCTGGGTCAGTTCAATGAACAGGCTGAACTCTGCCGTCAGCAGTGTGATCAGCCAGAACTTTCTCTTATTCTTGTATATCAACGGCAGGATGTAGCCAAATGGCACAAATCCAATAATATTGCCGATTAGATTCTCTATCACGACGGATGTCCCTAAGACATCCCTGTACACAATAAATCTCCTGATTTCCCGGAACGGCACCAGATTGAACAGGTACTGCCGGTCTGCCAGTGTCCGGTCGTATTTTTCAAAAAAGAACATCAGATAAACGACCGCCAGCATATACAGCAAAAACAGGATCTTCCCTATCTTTCGAATTTTGTTTGCTGTTCTGATCTCCAATATGATTCTTCCTTTTAAATCCAAGGAAGTCGGACCGACCCTTAAAAGGTCAGATCCGACTTGTTTTTCAGCAGACGCCCGCCCTGCACGAGCAGAAGCACACCTGCTGTGATTCCTGTAACAAGAACTACAATTCCAAGCACAAGATTGGCAGCCCCGGTCTGGGCCATGGTCTTATATGCTTTTTCACTCATGTAAGCACTCCTCCTTATTGCAGACAGACGAGATTATTTTACACCATACTGTTCATAGTATGCATCAATGGCAGCTTTCAGCGTGTCGTCGATGAGCACTCTGCCCTGACACGGCCGGTTGTACAGATGCTCTACCACGTCAGCCATGGTCACGATGGCATTGGTGGGGAAGCCGTACAGGTCATGCACCTCTTCCAGCGCGCACTTCTGTCCGCCCTTGCCGACCTCCATCCGGTCCAGGGACACCATCAGGCCCACGATCTCCACGTTGGCTGCGCCTCTTACCTTGGGCACGGTCTCCTCCATGGATTTGCCGGAAGTGGTCACATCCTCGATCATCACCACGCGGTCGCCGTCCTTCAGAGCACTTCCCAAGAAATTGCCCTTGTCTGCGCCGTGATCCTTCTCTTCCTTCCGGTCGGAGCAGTAACGGATCTCCTTGCCGTACAGATCACTGAAAGCGATGGCTGTCACAACGCCCAGCGGAATGCCCTTGTATGCGGGTCCGAACAGCACGTCAAAATCATCACCATATTTATCGTGAATGGCCTTTGCGTAATACTGGCCCAGTCTCTTTAACTGGGAACCGGTCACATAGGCACCTGCGTTCATGAAAAACGGAGATTTTCTTCCGCTCTTTAACGTGAACTCACCGAATTTGAGCACGTCAGATTCCACCATGAACTCAATAAACTCCTGCTTATAGCTTTCCATTGTTTCTCTTCCTCCTTTTATCAAAACGGATGTCTACTGCACTGCACCGATCAGCTCGTGGATATCCGCTACCCCCTGTGCTTTCATATAGGCCTCAATGCCTTCGATGATCTTCACCGTCGCCTGCGGATCTGCGAAATTGGCCGTTCCCACAGACACTGCTGTGGCACCTGCCAGAATGAATTCCAGCGCGTCCTCCGCCGTGGAAATGCCGCCCATACCGATGACAGGCACTTTGACTGCCTGGGCCACCTGGTACACCATGCGCAGTGCCACCGGCTTCACTGCCGGGCCGGACATACCGCCGGTCTTGTTGGCCAGCACGAATTTCCGCCGGTTCACATCGATCTTCATGCCGGTGATGGTGTTGATCAGGGAGATCACATCCGCGCCGCCGGCCTCTGCCGCCCGCGCCATCTCTGCGATATCCGTCACGTTAGGGCTCAGCTTCATGATGATGGGCTGTTTTGCCCGTTCCTTCACTGCTTTGGTGATGGCCTCCACCGCCTTCGGATCCTGGCCGAAGGCAATGCCGCCGTGCTTCACGTTAGGGCAGGAAATGTTAATCTCCAGCATATCCACCGGCTGCTCTGCCAGACGGTCCACCACCTCACAGTAGTCCTCCGTCGTGCGTCCGCACACATTGACAATGATCTTTGTGTCATATTTTTGTAAAAACGGGATATCCCGCTCACAGAATACATCGATACCCGGGTTCTGCAGACCGATGGCATTGAGCATGCCGCCATACACCTCTGCCACCCGCGGGGTCGGATTGCCCGGCCAGGGCACGTTTGCCACGCCCTTGGTCACCACAGCGCCCAGACGGCTTAAGTCAACAAACTCCGCATATTCCATACCGGAGCCGAAGGTGCCTGAACAGGTCATCACCGGATTCTTCAGTTCCACACCGGCCAGATTTACTTTCGTGTTCATCACAGCTCCACCTCCTCTGCCCGGAATACCGGGCCGTCCTTACAGATGCGCTTGTTGTGCACATGGGAGTGTCCGTCCACTTCTGTAGACTGACAGACACAGGCCAGACAGGCGCCGACACCGCAGGCCATCCGCTCTTCCATGGAAATCCAGCACTCGATGCCGTTCTCCTGGGCATACGCTTTCAGGGCACGCAGCATGGGGGTGGGGCCGCAGGCGCAGATCACGTCTGCCTGCAGCTGGTTGGCGCGGATCGCATCAATGACCGTTCCCTTCACACCGCTGCTGCCATCCTCTGTTGCCGTATATACCTTTGCATACTGGGCAAAATCGTCCAGCAGGAATGTCTCATCCTTATAACCGGCCACCACAGCCTTCTCCCCCGGCCACTGCTTTGCCAGCTCCAGCATGGGCGGAATACCGATGCCGCCGCCGATGAGCAGTGCGGACTTCTCCTGTAGGGAAAAGCCATTGCCCAGCGGGCCCATGATGTCCACGCTGTCTCCCGGCACCAGATGGGAGAACTCTTCCGTGCCTTCGCCCACCACCCGGTAAACAAGGCGGATCATGCCGGAATTCTTATTGATCTCACAGATGCTGATGGGTCTGGGCAGGATCCGGCTGGCGTTGTTGCTGTATACAGACACAAACTGTCCCGGCACAGCCGCTGCTGCGATCTGGGCAGTCTGCAGCCAGATGCTGTACACGCCTGCGGCGATACAGCTCTGGTACACTACGGTTACCCGTTCTTTATATTTCTCTGACATTGTCATGTCTCCTTCGTTGTCTATGGAAATTAATGGCCAAGCGCCTGATTAATATCTGCAATCATGTCCAGTACGGCCTGTCTCGATGCGTCACCGAAATTCTCCGGTCCGAACTTGGCGTACTGATCCTGCCGGTATGCCGCGATAATGCCGCGGGAAGAATTGACGATGGCACCCAGTCCATCCTCATTAAAGAAGTTTACAAGATCCTTGCCCTTGCCGCCCTGTGCACCGTAACCCGGCACAAGGATATAGGACTTCGGCATAATTTTCCGTAAGATCTTACCCATCTCGGGATAAGTAGCGCCGACTACGGCCCCCACATAGCTGTAGCCCTCCTGGCCCATGTGATCCTGACCCCATTTGTCTACCATCTCGCCGACCCACTCATACAGCGGCTTGCCGTCGATGAGCCGATCCTGAAATTCTCCGCTGGACGGATTTGAGGTCTTTACAAGAATAAAGATGCCCTTGTTCTCTTCCTTGCATACGTCCACAAAAGGCTTGATGCCATCGGTTCCCAGATACGGGTTCACCGTTGCAAAATCCTCATCAAAGCCCGCATATTTCTTGCTGCCCACTTCTACGCGGCCCAGATGTCCCACCGCATAGGCTGCGGATGTGGAACCGATATCTCCGCGCTTGGCATCGCCGATGACGATCAGATCCTTTGCCTTCGCATAGTCGATCGTCCGCTTGAACGCCTTGAGGCCCTCAATGCCGAACTGCTCATACATGGCGATCTGCGGCTTCACCGCCGGAATCAGATCGTAGGTCTTGTCAATGATTTCCCGGTTGAACTGCCAGATTGCCTCAGCTGCCCCCTCCAGCGTCTCGCCGAACTCCTCGTAAGCCTCCCGCTTGATATGGTGCGGAATGTAGCTCAGCATCGGATCCAGACCAACCACAATCGGTGCATTTGTCTGGCGAATCTTTCGTATCATCTTGTCAACCATTCGTATATCCTCCTCCTGGCCGGGGATCTCCCCGACGCTTCTCCTGTATCAGTGCTTCTTTTTCCAAAACATTTTTACTATCATAGCATTTTTTACATGGAATGTAAACATGCGGCAGCCTAAAGAAGATGGTAAATTTCCATGGGCACATACGCCTTCACATGAATGCCGTCTTCCTCATATGCTTCCGACAGAAGTTCCCCTTTTCCCCGGATCAGATTCACCAGCCCGGCGTTCGCGTAAGAAAGGATCCGCTCCACATATACTTTGTTTTCCCGCAGAAGCTCTCCCAGCAGTTCCTTCAGTTCGTCCAGCCCCTGGCCCGTCCTGGCCGAAATGGGCAGTGTCCGGTCTGCCTTGAAATCCCGCAGAATGCCGTTCTCCGTCCGGGCATCCTGTTTGTTAAACAGGGTGATGATCTTCTTGTCCTTCACCCCCAGCTCCCGCAGCGTCTCGTACACCACATGCATGTGTACGTCCATCTGGGGATTGGAGGCATCCACCACGTGCAGAATGATGTCCGCATATTTGGCTTCCTCCAGCGTGCTCTTGAACGCTTCAATGAGGTGGTGGGGCAGTTTGCGGATAAATCCCACCGTATCGGTGAGCAGGATCTCCTGTCGCCCCGGCAGGGTCAGGCTTCTGGTGGTGGGATCCAGCGTGGCAAACAGCTTATCCTCCTCCAGCACCCCGGCGTCCGTCAGCGTATTAAGCAGGGTGGATTTGCCTGCGTTGGTATAGCCCACGATGGCCGCCACCGGCACGGACTGCTTCTCCCGCTTCGTCCGGGTCACCTCCCGGTGCCGCTTCACTTCCTTTAACTCCCGGTTCAGCTGGGCGATCCGGTCGCGGATGAGCCGCCGGTCCATCTCCAGCTTTTTCTCGCCCGGGCCTCTCGTGCCGATGCCGCCGCCCAGACGGGACAGGGAACGGCCCAGGCCGGTGAGCCTAGTGAGCCGGTATTTCAGCTGGGCCAGTTCCACCTGGATCTTGCCCTCGCTGGTGGTGGCCCGCCCGGCAAAAATATCCAGAATGACCAGCGTCCGGTCCATGACCTTCATCTGTAATTCGTCTTCCAGCTCCCGCAGCTGCACCGGGGAAAGCTCATCGTCGCACACCACGCCGGAGGCATCCGTCTCTGCTGCCAGCGCCCGCACCTCGTCGATCTTGCCCTTGCCGATGTAGGTGGTGGGGTGGACAGCTTCCCGGTTCTGGATCACCCGCCCTACCGTCAGCGCCCCGGCGGTCTTCACCAGCTCTTCCAGTTCATCCAGCGAACCGTCGGTATCATCTGCCTCCCCCGTCCGCACGCCGATCAGGAGCACCCGCTCCTGGATTGTCTCTGTTTTAAAAAATTCCTGCATTATTTACTCCTGGATTTTAAAAATGTATATTCCCTGGCCGCCTCACTGTCCTCCGGATAAGCGGCCAGATAGGCTTCCATCTTTGTCTTTGCCTCTGAAAAATTCAGCAGATACTCGTAGGCGGCGATCTCGTTGCGGTACAGCTCCTGCTTGCCGGAGGAAGCCTTCTGAAGCCCCTCCTGGATCGTAGCCAGACCACCCTCGTAATCCCCGGCCTTCATCTGGGAAACCGCGATCAGATTGTAAATGCTGCCGTCCGCCCCGTCCTGATCCAGATACTGTCGGTACAGGTTCTGGGCATAGGACGGATCTCCCAGTGCCTCGTAGGTTTTCGCCAGGAACAGCGTCACCTCCGGGTTCTGGCTGCTGTCCGCCTGCTCCAGCTCGGTCTTCGCCTTATCGTACTGCTCCATATAATAGTAAACCTTGCCTTTTTCCAGCCGGTTCTTATTCTTGTCCTTGTCGATGTCCAGCGCTTTTTTCAGATATTCCTGTCCCACATCTGCACGGCCTGCCGCCGCCAGCACCTGATAGATCTCCATGTAACGCTCATAGTTCTTGCTGTCCATGGATACGGCCTTGTCAAAATCCGCCCGGGCCATGTCCAGATTGCCCATGCGGGCATAGACCGCGCCCCGGCCAGTGTACGTCTTCACCTCCGGCTTGTAAGCCTCCAGATTGTTGTACACGTCCAGTGCATCGTTGAGCCGATCCAGACGCACCAGTGCAGACGCTTTATAATAGGAAATATCGTACTCCATCTCCTGGGCGTCCGCTCCCGCGTTGGCCAGTGCCGCGTCAAAGGCTGTGATGGCATCCTCATACTCTCCCATGGCAAGTCTGGCGATCCCCAGTCCCCGGTATGCTGCTTCCAGGTCAGCCTTGCCTGCGATGGCCTGGTTGAAAGCTGTGGCGGCGGACTCATACTCGCCCTGGGTGAGCAGGGTATTCCCCTGGGTCAGGGCTGCCGCGGCGTCCTCCGCAGAGACCGTTGCTACTGATGCGGCAACAGTGTTGTCCGTTCCGGCCTGGCTTCCTGCCTCGGTATTCTGAGTATCTGTCCCCGTCTGGCTGTCGGCGGCAGTACTCTGGGTGTCGGCTCCACTGCTCTGTGTTTCCGTTCCGGTCTGGTTGTCGGCCCCGGTGCTTTGGGTATCCTGACCGGTCTGGTCGCTGGTGTCGGCTCCGGTCTGGCCGCTGATGTCGGCTGCTGCCTCGTTTTTCGTCGCCGCGGCCTGCTCCTGACTTTCCGTATTCTTTTTTGCACATCCTCCCGGCACCAACGCTGCCGCCAGAAGGGCGATCAGAACTGCCTGTTTCCTCATTCCGGTCGTCTCTCCTATCTTCCTTTATATCATTCTTCTACTATTTCACTATTTATTTTTTTTACTTTCGCTGTTTTCTTCTGCTTCGATACTTCTGCTCTCGCGTATTCACAAAAGAGCACCCGGTTCCGCTGTCGGGCCCGGATGCTCTTATAGTATACCATTAATTTTTCACGATTTCAAACTGATCCAGCACTTCCCACGTATCTGCATCATACAAAGTCACCTTGAAGCTGCTGTCTGTGATATTCAGCGTAGACATCTGCGGATGATTGTTCTGAATACACTTGGCTGCCACAGACATGGGACTCACATCATGGTACTGGCTGCCGCTGGCAGAGCCAAAGGTCAGGTACAGCGTGCCGTCCGGGTTCGTCACAGAAGTGGCATCCGTCACCTGGGGCTGGCCGTTCTTGATAATATACGTTCTCGTATATGCATGGTCATGACCGTTGAGCACCACATCAATGTCGTTCTCATCAAACACCTTCAGCCAGTATTCCCGGTTCTCATTGGCGTACTTCTGATACTTCTCCACGCTGCTGTACGGAGAGTAATGCATCATCACGACCTTCCACTTACAATCCGGATTGGCCTCGATAGCTTGCTTGATAAAATATCCATGCTCAATGAGAATATCATCGGTCTCGATCATAAAGTTCAGTTCCATGAACAGGGTATCTCCGTACCGGAACCAGAAGTTGCCATTCTGCAGTTCATTCCGGGCGCCGAAATCACTCTGGTTCGGTCTGGAAAAATGCATCTGGTACAGATTGGCATAGTCATGGTTGCCCAGCACGACCGCCGTAGGATAGTCGGTAAACATAGGGGAAGTCAGCACATTGATGTAATGATCCTCAAAGGGCATCGTCGTCACATCGCCCATGTTCAGATGCAGATTGTATTCCGGAAACTTTTCCTTCGTCTCCCGGGAAATCCGCTTCCAGTTCTCGATACTGGCCGCATCATCATCACCGGTACCCAACTGAATATCTCCGGTCACAAGGATGTTCGTCTCTCCGCTATTGGCCGTGCGGAAACTGTGCATGGCGGACCATCCTTCTTCATTTCCTACCATATACTGATAGGTCGTGTCCGGTTCCAGCCCGGTCACCGTCGCTGTGTTCACGTTATAGCCGTTGTAATTGGCAGAATATATCGTGGAATCTGCCAGAAGAGCCGTCACCGGGAAAGTGTTGCCGCTCATCTCGGAAGCCTTGGCTACCACTGCCTTGCCCGCGTTGCCGCTGAGACCATACCAGGTCAGCACCACCTGGGACTGATCACTGCCCACGCCCAGCACCACATAGCTTACATTGGTATCTGCCTCCGGCGCGGTATATCCGGACGCCTCCGGCACGCTGTCCGGGGTCTGTGTCTCCGGCTCTGCGGCCGGTTCTTCTGCATTTGCTGTATCCTGTGTATCTGCAGCGTCGCCTTCGCCCTCCGTCTGCTCCTGGTCAGGAACAAATATCTCGTCATCAGAACATTTCTTCTCGCATCCAACAGCTGTGAGGGAAAGCACCATGAGCAGGCACAGGAAAAATGACCATCGTTTGTGACTGTTCTTTTTCATAAATACATCCTCCTCTTTGAAATTCTCTCTCAATTTTACATAACCTTAACACTAGTACACCACAAGCTTTGGGGAAAGTCAAAGAATTTATTCTTAAATATTCTTAAGAATCCATTTCCTTTTTTGATTATTCGGGGTTATAATGTGTGCAAAAGAAAGGAAGGGATTATTTATGGAATTACTGGAAATCATGCAGAACCGGCGCAGTATCAGACAGTATACCGGCGCCCCGATCCCGGAAGACGCAATGACAAAGATCGTACAGGCGGGTCTTCTTTCCCCGTCCAGCTGCAACCGCCGTCCCTGGGAACTGATCGTTGTGAAAAATAAAGAGACACTGGAAAAGATGGCCGCAGCCCGCACCGGCGCAGCCAACATGCTCACCGGCGCAGCGGCAGCCATTGTCGTTCTGGGCGATGAGACCGTCACAGACGTATGGACAGAGGACTGCTCCATCGTCATGGCAAGCATGCATCTCATGGCCAGCAGCCTGGGCATCGGCAGCTGCTGGATCCAGGGCCGAAACCGGGAGGCCGCTGACGGCAGCAGCTCCGAGGAATACCTGCGGGAGCTGCTGCATTTTCCCCAGCGTCTCCGTCTGGAAGCCATCCTCTCTCTCGGCATGCCGGCAGCCACTCCGGCGCCCCACAGCCTGGAAGAACTGAAAACAGAAAAAGTGCATGAGGAGGCCATGGACGCCCATCTGCTGGTGAACGTCCGCTACACGCTGAAACCCGGCACCCGGGAGGAATTTCTGAAAAAGTTTGAGGAGATCGAAGCAGCGCCATGCTCCCGGAAAGAGCCCGGCAATCTGCGCTACGACTATTTCTGCCCCGAGGATGACGCCGACGCCATGTGCCTCATTGAGGAATGGACCGATACCGAAGCGCAGAAGATCCACGGCGCCACGCCCCACTACCAGAAGCTGGCCGCACTGAAGAAAGAATACGTTCTGCACATGGATCTGGTGAAGACGTATATTGACTCTATCCCACCAGCTGTAACATCTGAATGAGGAATATCCAGCTCAGCCCATAGTACGCGACAACTGCCACCAGGTCGTTCACCGTGGTGATCAGCGGGCCGGAAGCCACCGCCGGGTCAATGTTCACTTTCTTGAAAAACAGCGGGATACACGTACCCACGGCGCTGGAAATGACCATGGCCAGCAGCAGAGCCGCGCCGATGCAGCCGGACACCGCATAAGCGAACAGCAGCGATTTTCCTTTAAACAGATAAATATATAAGCCGATACATACAAAGGACAACAGTCCCAGCAGACCGCCATTGCAGAAACCGATCTTCATTTCCTTGACGACCAGCTCCGCCTTCTGCTTGCCGGTAAGGGACTCGTCCATCAGCACTCGGATGGTCACAGCCAGCGACTGGGTACCCACGTTTCCGGCCATATCCAGGATCAGCGACTGGAAGCACATGATAATGGGCAGCTCCGTCACCACATGCTCAAACATGCCCACCACAGAGGACACTACCATGCCCAGTCCCAGCAGCACGATCAGCCAGGGAAGACGTTTTTTCATGCTCTCCCGCAGGGGCTCTTTCAGATCCTCCTCCGCGGTAAGACCTGCCAGCATGGCGTAGTCCTCGCCCATAGCATCGTCCACCAGATCGATGATGCTGGCGGAGGTGATGACGCCCAGCAGCCGGTTGTCGTTGTCCAGCACGGGAATGGAGTCCTCGGAATAGTCCTTCAGATCTTCGATACAGTCATCGATCTCCTGCTCCGCATATACATAAGGATAGGAAGTCACGATCAGCTCCTCCAGGGAATGATCCTGCCGGGCAATGATCAGATCTTTCAGATCAATGGCACCGTAAAACTTCTGTCCCCCTGTCACCACAAACAGCGTGGAAATATTGTCATTCTTGGCCGCCTGTCCGATGAGGCTGCTCATAGCCTGCTTGACGGTGAGATTTTCCCGGATGATGATACAGTTGGTCGTCATACGGCTGCCGATCTCATCCTCATCAAAAGACGCGATCACCTCAATGTCATGCCGCACGTCATCGTCCATCAGCTCGATCAGCAGCTTGCGTCTGCCTTTGTCGATCTTCTGCAGCACATCCACCAGGAAATCCGTCTCCATCCGGGACAGGATCGCCGCCGCTTTCTTGATGTCCATCTCCTGCAGATACTCTGCCGCACCCGCTTCATCTGTGTATTCAAAAATATCAGACAGCATGTCCAGATCCATGATCCGGTACAGCTTGCACCGCTCCGGCACGGTCAGATCCGGCAGCACGTCCGCCAGGTCGTTTTCGTGGAAATCTTCCAGGCGGCTCGTCATGGCCGCCGGTGAAACGTTGCTTCTGATAATGTTGAGGATCTCCTGTTTGTGATCCTGTACACCCTTTTCCATTCCGTTTTCCCTCCATTCTATCCGTCTGCAAAATACGGTCCTTCCGGGATTCTCATAGAATCATAGAATAGGAAGAAATGCGCATCAGAAAAAAGCAGGGACAGATGTCCGGCTGTGATTCCCCTTTTGTGCGTTTGCTTCCCATTCTATGCCTCTACTTCGCCCGTGAGCATCACAACTGTCCATTCTGTCCACCTGCCTTTGAAAATTTATTTTAGAATTCCTGTGATTATTCTAAACACTTTTTTTCAAAAAATCAACTGGATTTGCGTTAAATCTAATTCCTTTTACAAAAGAAAAAACAGGCGATATCACCTGCTTTTTCTTAACGGAAAACGATGGTTTTCCGATGCCGTAAAATTTGTCCGATCAGATCATGGGGCTCTATCGGTTTGAGAATGTACCCGCACATTCCCGCATCCTTACACTGCTGCGCGGTGCCTTCGCTTCCCTGGGCAGTCATTGCCAGAATAGGCAATGTCTTCGCATCGGCGGACTCCAGTTCCCGGATCCGGCGGGACGCTTCCAGGCCGCCCATCACCGGCATCTGCAGATCCATGAGCACCACATCGTAGGTATCCGGCACAGACGCCGCCAACAGCGCCACAGCCTCCTGCCCGTTGGTCGCTTTCGCCACCTGGGCGCCGTGATCCGTCAGGTAAAACTGGGCGATCTCCATATTAATCTCGTTATCCTCCACCAGAAGAACCCGGATACCAGACAGTTCCTTTCCGACCGTTTCCCCACTTTCATCCGTCTGAGGTTCTGCCTCCTTGTCAATCAAAAACGGGATCTGGAAGGTAAAGGTCGTTCCCACGCCCAGCGCACTGTGTACCTGCATGGAGCCCTGCATCTGTTCCAGCAGCCCCTTCACAATGGACATGCCAAGGCCGCTGCCCTGATACGGCACTTTGCCGCCATCGGTTTTCTCCTGGGTAAAGGGCTGGAACAGCTGCTCTTTCACAAAGCTTTCGCTCATGCCGATGCCCGTATCTGTAATCTGGAATTCATAAAATACCATCGTGCCGTCCGAGAAAATCTCCCGGGCACTGGTGTCCACGCAGCCGCCCGGCCGGTTATATTTCACCGCATTACTGAACAGATTGACCATGATCTGCCGCAGCAGCACCGGACTGCCCAGCAAAGCCGTGTGGTGCATGTCCTCCCGATGCCGCCGGTGAGTCAGCCCCGTCTGGGTCAGCTGGGCGCTCATCAGCGCCGCCACCTCATCCATCAGCTGCGGCAGGGAAAAGGCTTCCTGCCCGGCCTGCCCCTGTCCTGCTTCGATCTTGCTCATATCCAGCACATCATTGACCAGATCCAGCAGATGGCTGGCAGATACCCGCATCTTGTCCAGGCATTCGTCCACCTTCTGCCCGTCCTCCCGGTTTTTGCGGATGATCTCCAGCATGCCCAGAATGCCGTTGATGGGCGTGCGCACATCGTGGCTGAGCCGGTGCAGGAACTCCGTTTTCGCCCTGCTGGCCGAATCCACCGACGCATAAGCCTCCTGCAGCCGCTCCTTTTCCCGTTCTTCCTTTTCATGAAAGGCCGAAGTATTTTTGAACAGAATGATCGCCCGGATGACCTCGCTCTCCTGTTTCGTTTCCTGATGATAAAAAACATTGCGGGACATGAGTACCGTCTTCTGCAGCCAGAGCAGTTCGCCGCTGTCCGCTTTTTCCTGATACTCCACCGTCACCTGCTTGTCCCCGCCGGCAAACCGTTCCAGCAGCTTGTAAGCCGAATCCGTGATCCGGTAATTTTCCAGCGTCTCCTCCGTCACAAACGCGCTGCGCTCCCGGCAATAGGCATCATAGGAACAGGGCGTCGCCACCTGCAGATCAAAAGACCTGACCGCCACATGATAAAATACATTTTCCAGACGGTCATTGGTCAGATCCACCGAATACACCGCCTCCGCCGAATCCATCAGCGCATCTACGTAGTTGCTGTTTTCCAGCACCGACTGCTTCAGCTGGTCATAATAGCGGATCAGCTGCTGTTTTTCATCCACGCGGCCGCCTGCGTTTTCGTGATACTCTTCCATGCCGAGGACAAAATGATGAAGCCGCCCGTCTGCAGTGGCATCGTGGAACAGCACCGTCAGCCGCCCCTGATGGGTGCACGCCCCATCCTCATACACAAACGGAATGTCCAGCCTGCGCGCATCTTTCCACAGATGTTCCTTCAGAAAAGACAGCTGCAGCTTTTTCCACAGGCTCTGCCAGTTGTCCGTGGTGGCAAGCTCCTGGGCGATCTGCTCCACCGCGCCGGAATAGCTGCCGTCCTCCGCCAGAAAGAAATCCGAGCTTGCCCGCAGTACCCGGTACTGATCCAGCAGGGCGTCGCAGTAAATACAGTCCGAAAAATAAAAGCTCTGCCTGCGCAGCTCTTCCAGCAGACGGGAATCAAAATGCTGCTGTCTGGCAGCCTCCTCCATCTTCGCCCGGTTCTTGTCCACGTACATATTTTTGTCGGCAAACCGGAACAGCTCCCGCATATCGCTGCCCTCATGGTCGCCGGACAGGGCATACCCGCTGGCATAGCTGATGGGCAGATCCGGGTGCTCCGCGGAATACAGATCCGCCTGATGCCGCAGCTCCCGCAGGCATTCCCGCACGCCCACATGGTTCATGCCCCGCAGCACCGCCAGAAACTCATCGCCGCCATTGCGGCCCACAAAGCAGGACTCCGGCACCACTTTTCGCAGCAGCTGCGCAAAGGCACGGATGTACTCGTCTCCCTTTTCATGGCCGCAGTTGTTGTTGATCGTCCGCAGATTGTTCAGGTCAAAAGAGCACACCGCCAGACCCGGTCCGTCCGTGCCGGGCACCGGCTGCTCCAGAACTTCTTCACATTTATTTTTATTCGGCAGTCCGGTGGCTTCGTCCAGATAAACCTTGCTCTGCAAAATCCGGTTCTGGGCCGCATACCGCAGCGCCTTCACCAGCTCAAAAGCCAGCAGAAGCACCAGGCCGATGATATCCGCCACCACGATTTTCTCCAGCGTGCTCAGGGCAGACGCTTTTCGCTGAGAGTACGCCTCCGCAAGGCCTGTGGCCTCATCGCAGACGCCGAAGAAATGCTCACTTTTCTCAATGATCTGCGTGCTCTCGTAGCCCTTTTCCCGCACCAGCAGGATCTCCGCCTTCAGCTCCTGGAAATAGGCATCCAGCTCCTCCATTTTTTCCTGAAAAGCGCGATCATCCAGCCGCACCAGATTCAGATCTTCGCTGCCATAGCGCAGTCCCTGAATATAAGAAGTGACACTTTCGATCAGGCCGTCCTGAGGCTGTCCGGCATCCTCCAGCTTGATGATCCGCTGGGTGCAGCCCCGCACCAGACCGGCGTAGTTTACTACCCGGGCAGTACCCTGAATGCTGCTCACCATGGACATAATGCCAAAAAATAAAACAATGAGTACCGCCGTCAGCACGGACATGCTGCCACGCATGATATATTCCATTCTCTTGTCTGTTTTCTTCGTATTTTTCACCAGTCTCATCGCCTTTTCGACCAAATTTCCTTTAGCCCTATTGTAACCAGTTTTCTCCCGCTGCGCAAGCTCAGGAAAGAATTACTTCCCGCAAAATTCTTCCCACCGCGCCGGAAAATTCACCGATGTTCCGGATCTTCACCAGCTCCCGCCCGAAAATCTCACCGGCCACCTGGCCGCCCCGGGGACTTCCCATGAAAATACCGATCACCTGGATGCCTTTCTGCTTCAGCGCCCGCACTTCCCTTGCCGTGTCCTGCACCGCCAGCAGATCCGTGTATTCTTTATTTTTATAGAAAGCACCCTCCCCGGCATCCTGGTCATCCTGAGGGCTGGCATCCGTCAGCACCAGCAGGATTTTCCTGGCTTTGCTTCCCGTCTCCATCAGATGGCCTGCCGCCCGCAGCGCCAGCCCGTCCCGGTTGTTTCCGGCCGCCACATAGTGAAACAGCGCATCGCTCCTGACCGTCTCGTCGTAACTCTGGAACAGCCGCATCACAGTGAAGCCGCGGATGCTGCAGTAGGAATAAATCTGGACCGGGATCCCACACTGCCCCAGGCTCTCCGCCAGGACATACGCCTGGGCTGCGATCTGCTCCTGCATCTGTTTCCGCGAGGAGGAAGCATCCATGAGAATATCCACCGAAAATCCCGGGATCTCCACCTCTTCCCTGTGTGCAAACACCCGGGGATTGTCCAGATACACCGCCTTCCAGACGCTGGGGGCGTGGATTCTCCCGTGCGTGGCCATGGTCGGAAATGTCTCATCCTGCGTCTCCAGGCAGACCTTCAGGCTCTCCTTCAGCTTGCGGATGCTGTTCTGGTAAATGGCGCGGTTCTGCTCGAAATGCGCTTTATTTTTCCGGTACTGTTCGGCGCATTCCGTCTGAAATTCCCGGATCTCGCGGGCTTCTCTTTTTTCATGAAAGCCGTGCGCAGCAATGGTGGACTCCTGCTCGGGCATTGTTTCGGGCTTTGCGCCCTGTGATTCCTGTATATCTTCCGTTATACTTGCCTTAGACATGTTCCAAGGCATCGGTGTGTGTGCCGATTCATCCTCGAGGCCCTCATTTCGCATTGCTGATGGATGTTCTGCCCCCATAGCCGCTGCTGTTCTTGATGATACCGGTGTAATTGTATTTTGCACGGATGTCGTGTGTTTTGGTATGATGGTACGTCCCCGCGTAAACAATAGATGACTGTTCTTATGATTGCCCGTGCACAGCTGGCGCTCCACTTCCTCCTGCTGCTGTTCCGTGTACATGCTCTTTCCAAAACAGGCCTCCACATACCGCTTTGTCTCCTCCGGATCCCGGTGCACAGAAAACTGCAGCAGATAGTGTCTGGCCTGTTCCATCGTCCCCGCTTTTCCGTCTGTAGATGCATTCTCATCTTCATACTGCTTCGCCCGGACATAGGTGTTGCTCACCTTGCCCACCGAATGAAAAGCGCCTGCCACCTTTTGCAGAAAATAAATGCCGTCCTGCGTTTTGCCCGCTGTCGGCCGATAGGAAAAATATTGCCACAGATTGTCACGGGTGCGCTCCAGAAGCTGTTCCGTCGTCATGTCCCCCGTATAGGAAAATGCGTGTAAAATCCGCTCTTCCTCCTCCGGCAGGCCCGAGGGCTCCCCCAGGATCTCCCGGCAGTGCCCGTTTCGCAGCTGCTCGATCCTGGCATACTCCCTGTAACGCTGGTATCGCTGCAGGCTCTCCCGGGCATACTCCTGCCGGAGCGCCGTCAGCGCCGGGCGCACCTTCTGCTCCTTTTCATACAATGCATTTTCCAGGCCGATCCAGAGCAGTCCCTCATACAGCTCCTCGTCTTTTCCGCCTAGCTGTTCAAAAAACGCATCCAGCTTCTCCTGCTCGCACCATTTGTGCGCCAGCCCGATGATCAGATTCAGATACAGATCCGCCATTCCGTCCGGCGAAAATGCAAGAAAAAGCGGTTCAAATCCATAATTCTCCGCCGCTGCCCATATGAAATTCCGTGCCCGTTTTGCTTCCCTTAACGCCTGCTCTTCCATTCTGTAAATCTTTCTCCCCAACGCCCTGAAAATTACGATCCCTGCACTCTGTAGGTCGCTTTTCCGGGTGTCATGCAAATACTGCTTACTCTGCTATTTTTTCATTGCATTTCCTGTATCTGACTTTATTCTTTTTCGAAAAAATCCTGCCTCTGTGTTTTCCGCGGGATCCTCGCCCGGATCGTATCCCGGATCAGCGTCTGCTCATAGGGATCAAACGACTTATTCGTAATGCCCATATCCAGCGCCGTGTGGACATCCAGTCCCTTCTCCATCAGGCCCACCGATCCCAGAAGCCCCCGCAGATCCAGCGCCTTCGAAGAAATCTCCGCATGTTCGCATTTCTTCTGCAGATCCAGGAACACCGCCGCCAGCTCCCCGGCTGCCTCCTCCCGGATCTTCGGCGCATGTTTGCGGATCAGCCGGATCAGGCTCTCCTGAGAGATCATCGGCATCTGGATCACCGCAAACCGCGATACCAGCGCCTCATTCAGCTCCTTCGTCCCGGAATATCCGTAATTCATCGTGGCGATAAACCGGGTCGCCGGATGCAGCTCGATCCGCTCATAGCCCGGCACGTCGATCACCCGCCGGAAATCCAGCGTCGCGTGTAGCACCGCCACCGCCTCGCTCTTCGCCATGTTGACCTCATCCAGCACCGTAAATCCCCCGGACTTCGCCGCCGCATACACCGGCCCCGGCCGAAACGTCACCTCGCCGCCCCGGAACGTATCCATGCCGATCAGCGACGCCGCATCCATATTCACATGAAAAGACACATCCCAGCGCGGCCTTCCAAAAACCCCTGCCAGATTCTCCGCAAACAGGTTCTTGCCCGTCGCCTTGTGTCCCACCAGCAGCAGATTCTCCCCGCACAGAAGTGCCGTGATCGCCTGCTCCCACACATCCTTTCCGTAATAAAACTGCTCCGGCTCAGGAATCCTCGTCCAGTCATCCTCCGCCACCGGATACGCCTCCCGGAAAGCCTTTATCTCCTCAATCAGATCCTCCCGGATCCCCAGTTCCCGTAATTGTTCCAACAATGCTCGCCGCTTCCTTTCTCCTGTCCAGTATACCAAAAAGCAAAAAAATATGCGACTTTTTTGCCACGAAAATGGAGAAAAATCGCATATTTCTATATATAGGACGTTATATAATTGTTACAAAATAACTGCATCATAATGCCTTCTATGCTACCCGGATACAATCGCATCAGTTCTTTTATATACAATATTTTCTGCCCAGGTCAGATATTTCTCACATTCTGCTTTTTCCATTGAAAAATACATTTTCCATCTCTGAAAACAATTCCAGAATTCAGTTGCTTTATGTTCCTGACAGTAAACCGAATCATGTACTGAATCTTATCACTAATTCCCCGATTGTCGTAATACTCTGTAATCCAGTCTGAATCCCAGTATCCGCTCGAATAATCTTCATACTCTTCTGTATCAAGATAAAATGCTCCATCATCAATCTAATCCTTCCATGTTTGTATTTGTGTCATTTTTTCAGTTACAAAAGCATCGCCATATACAGCGGAAGATGTATCACATCTTCTTTTACAAAAACATCTTTTGTATATAAAATATATGCCTGACCAATTTTTCCTTTAAATTTGCTTCTGAATTTATCTAATGATGAATGTTTTCTATACGTTCCGGACTTTACTTCAATTGGACATATTTTTCTTTTTTTACGAATCAAAAAATCAATTTCCATATTATTTTCACGATTATTCGTATCTGACCTGGAGTAAAAGAAAAGTTTGTGTCCACTTGCCCTCAGCTCTTGCGCCACAACATTTTCCATCAACATCCCTTCATTCACATGTAATCGATCCAATAAAATATCTCTGTACAATTCATTATCTGTAAATTTATCATCCATAAAAGAATGGGTCACTAAAAGTCCTGTATCTGCCATATAACATTTTCTGGTTGTGTGTTCTTCACTCATTGCCAAGCCGACAGTGGGTTCTGTAGCATTATGGCAATTATTCACTACCATGGCTTCTGCCAACCACATAAAAGCATTTTCATATTCACGAAATCTTGCCCCTTTGCTGATTCCGGAAAGCTTGTATTTTTTCTCAGTTTTTGATAATTGCGATGGTAATTCGTCAAAAATGGATAATACCTTAGCTTCATAACCTCTCGCAAATTTTGTGATATCCTGACGATATAAAGTAAGAATTCTTTTTTTTATTCTGTCTGCATCTTCAAAACTTTTTGTTTTTCTGTATGCATCTACTACCTGCGGCATACCTCCAGTTAAAATATATTGTCTGAAATCGTTCATTACTCTTCTGTGAATTGCCTGACCCAATGGTTGTACCTTTTCAAAGCATTCTCTTAAATAAGGGACTGTCGTTTCATCTCCCATTGCCCATAGAAATTCTTCAAAATCCATTGGAAACATTTCAGCATGTTCTTCTTCAGACGGTATTACAATATTTTCAACATTTACTTTCAGCGATATTAATGAACCTGTTTCCAAATAATCATATCGTCCGTCTTTCACCAAATACTTTATCAACTCTCTTGCCTGCGGATATCTTTGAACCTCATCAAAAATAATAAGCGATTCCCTGTCATAAAGAATTTTTCTGTAATAAGCTGACAATTTATGAAAAAACATATCAAAATCATCTATATCGTGTTCAAATATATTACGTACTTCTTCTGGCAAATACGCAAAATCAATTAGTAAATAGCTCTTATACTCTGTTTTGCCAAATAATTCTGCAATATAGCTTTTTCCTACACGTCGTGCTCCATCCAATAATAACGCACAACTACCTTGGTCTTTTTCTTTCCATTCCAGTAATCGATCATAGATTTTTCGCTTCATCTTTTTCTACCCTCTCACACAATATTTTTCTTCGTAATACTATTATACTCACAAAAGGCAGTTTTATTCAATCTGTTCTTTCACGGAAAGGCATATTTTTTATTCTATTTTTGTCACAAAAAGGCAATTATAATAGTATGCTTTGCTCGATACACAGTGCCCCCGAGGATGTCAAGTCATTGCTACAAACTTTTTGACCTTTTTTTCCTTCGATTTTTCCCATAAAACCGTTGTTTTTGGACGGAGGACGTTATATTGTTGTCACAAAATCAGTGGGGAGGATGTTATGTCATTGTCACAAAATTTTATTCTTGGTTCACTCCAACACATACCTTACCAACGCTCTCTTTCTTATTACCATTTTCTTCTATTTTTCTTATCAATCTTCCATAAAAAATATCCTGGATTTTCTCGTACATCTCCAAATAGTTTTGTAGAATCTTTCATTGCGGAAATAGTTGCCGCAACCGACCCAAGTAATGATAATCCACCAGTTGCATAACTTGTCAATAATGTTCCAGTTAAAATTATTCCATCCATTCCAATAGATCTTTTTAGAGATGAAATTTCTTTAGTAATATCATTTATATATGTTTCCGTTATTTCATATGATACAGCATCTAATTCCCTCTTTAACATTTCATCATCCTTCAGTCCATTCAACTTTATCAATTTTTCGCCCAGTTTACTTCTAAAATTTCTAAAGCTCTGACCATAATTTTGTCTTATTTCAATTATATCTTTTAAATCAACATTACAAAATACCGGAACCTCTAGTTTAAGAGCTAGATTTGCAATTGAACTATACATAGAGTCATTTTTTATATCCATTGCTAACAAATCAGCTTTTAATTGGGATCTTGTCATATACATTGAATGTAGCATCTGAGAAAAATATAACTCTTGGTACGTTTCCGCATATAATTTTTGAGAAGCAGTATTTATTGACTGATTAAGCCATATTCTAAATTCCTCATCTGTTATTGTATCCGGAGTCCCTATTTTCACTAACATGCGCCCCGTTGAATCTTCAGAAATATATTGCATATTTGTATATTGAACAATTTCACCCATACGTTCTGGGCATCCCGGAAATGACATATATAATCCTGTTCCTTTTTTTAATGGCTCATCCAAATATACTCTTACCCCTCCTTTCGTTCTTTTTATATTATGCACTTCAATATTTTTTCTTAAAAAGTCCATAACCCCCTTTGGGAGCACTTCAGAAAAATTATATTCATCAAATCTAATAGGAACTTCTTTGGGAGCCTCGTGTAAAATCGAAATCGGCACAAACTTTACATAATCACAAACAATTAGATTCGTTATGCTCTTCATATATTTCAATGCCTCTGACAATTTTTTTCTGTCTATTAAACCATCATTTTTTATTCCTAAATATTCTGTCCACGCATCATTTATTTCATTTTTTTCTTCTGTAAAACTAAATAAAGGATCTGCAATTAATACACAATCAATATACAGTGCTAACTGCTTTAATATATTGTTGTCCGGACGTTTTCCGAAAGATTCAATTGTAACTGTTATTTTTCTGTTATCCATGATTACTTCTTTTTTAATCTCATTGAAATTTTCTAAAACGTATTCTCGATATCTTGCCAATTCTTCCCGCAAAATACCTTCATTTAATGCTTCAAAGTCATCCTCTAAATTGCTTCCAAATAATATACTATCTGTTAAAAAATCAAAATTAATATGCGACATATTTCTTTCTCCCTACTTTTTAATTGTTAAAAGCACCAGATATATTTCTATACCTGATGCTTCTTTATCTACACTCTAATACCTTCAATCAATAAAGACTTCAACGCATTTGGAATTGTTCCATTTTTTACTAAATCCGCATGATGAGCAAAAAAATCCAAGCTAATATATTCAACCTTTGATTCAATTACTTTCACCACTTCAAATGATCTCCTATTAACAGCTCCATTCTCAAATGATGCTGTTATATATCTGTTACTGCTAGTTCCATTAATCAATGTTAAATCAAAAATAATCCTTCCTGATTTATCTTCGAGTTCATTTTGTATATCAGTCAATGTTGATATCGGACTAATACACGTGGTAGCAATTACCATGTAGTCATATTCACTGTTATTGAGCTTAATTACTTCAAAGTTCTTCATACTACCACCACCTTTCATGATATATGACTATTTTATTTTATAATCTTTTTATATGTACGTTCTATTAAAGCAGCAACATCATTGATAATTGATATAGCCTCTTGCTTATCTTCAATTATTTTTGTAGTAATCAATATTTGATCAACATGAAATATCACATGACGATTTGCTTTAAAATAATTGTATATCTCTTCTAGAGCTTCAACGTAATCATTATTTGCAATGGCTGTTACATATTTAGGAATAACAATTGCTTTATCGTTAGAATCCTTGTTAAATACAGTTCCAAAATTATGTGTTTCATCAATCACAATATTCTTTTCAGAAAGAAGATATTTCAAGTACCCTTCTAAGGCTCGCAAAGCCGGAAATGTAAAACATGAATAATCTTCAAACTCTTTTTCAACATCATCTAATGTTACCGAAGGAGAAAACAATTTCCATATTACAGGATCAACATTACCAGCATATGCCATCGGCATCATTTCTGACATTTTATTACGTGCTTCATCTACATCAGTATTCGTATCAATAAATTCATTAGTTGCTTTAATAATATCATTTACTTCTACTTTGGGCGAATATGACACATAAGATAAAAACTCATTATACAAATACAAAGGCTTTCCTTGAACCATAATTCTATGATTAGAATACGTATGTAATGTTAATTTATCTCCAATATCACTTACAAACACATATCTATCATGTCCTTCTTCCTTATATGTTTCAACATTCCCTTCGCACAAGTCAGATAAATACTGTACTGTTTTTTCAATCCATTCTTCTCCAACAAACATTGTATACTGTTTTTGTTCTGCTGTGGCTTTATATCCTCTTAATTCAACTGCTTCTTTTAATTTAATCGCATTTTCAGTATTGGAACCCGTTGGTCTCAATGTTGTTTGTCCGTCTCCTCTTTGATATATATCTAAAAGAGAGAGAATCCCGTCCACTTCAAAAGTATATCTTTTCTGTTGACCTACTTCTTTAATCCCCTTTCCAACTACGTTTGGCCAAATACTTTTTGCAGTATCATCTAACAATTGTACTAATTTATCGATATCTCTAGTAATATACAAGCTCTTTGCCTTACCCATCTCCAAATTTCCTTTCTCTTTTGGCATTTCAATATTATACTTTGCTTCTATAATTCCAAGTGCCTGCTTTGCCAATTCATCTGCTATATCATTATATTTATTATTTGAGTGCCCTGCTACTTTAACAAATGAAATATCTACTAGTTTCTTTACATTATCATAATATTCCTTATACGCTCTTGTAGCTTCTTTATTCGCTTTCCATTCACCTAAACACCATTTTGAAATACCTTCATAGTCATGATAAATGATTATTCTTTCCAAAGAATTCTCAACTGCATATCTCATTGCAGCTTCTGCGCCTTTTATTTCACCAGCCACATTATGCATAGAAGCCAGTTCTTTATCATTATATTTCTCAGCAAACTTTAATTCTTCCCCATTTTGAAGAACAATCATACCATATGAAAATTCATTCGTTCTAGAATTATAACTACCATCAACGTAAGCTTCAATAACTAAATTGTTGCCATTTTGAACAGAATTATTCATATTTTTCTGCTCACTATTATTATCTTCGATATATTCTCGAGCTTCCTCTTCTGATTTAAAGCTTTTATATTCTGCCCCTGAAAATCCATCAACTTGCAATTTACATTCACTCCATGAATTGTATATTCCGGGTGTCTTTCCCTTTCTTACCGCATAATATTTACTTGCCATAGCCCCTCCCCTAAATAGTGAGTTGTTTATTATAACAAACTTTATCAAAAAAAGCAATATTTTTTAGAATTTTATTATAACTCATACAAAGAAAAAAATCTCCTACTTTCTTAAATATATGTTAATCTATATCTTTTTCCACTCCACCTCAACCTTTCCATCGTCATACACATATATCCCCTCCACATACTTTTCAAGCATCTCCTCTGTCAGTTTCTCATACCCCAAAAACTCCATCATCTGCTCCACCGGAATATTCTTCTTCAGCAAGATTTCTTTCTCGCCGCTGATCAATTCTTCCAGTTCCTTTTTTCGTCTTTCCAGGCGTTCTTTTTCTTCCTCTAGCTGCTTCTTTTCACTCAGGAACTCCTCTCGGCTCATCTGCCCTTCATGGTACTTCTCATAATTCTGTTGGTTCTGAGCCTTAATCTGCTCTTGGCGTTTTTCACAGTCAGCATTTTCAGCCTTGTATGCTTCGATATTATCTTCATGCTGTTTTCTCATGGATTGCTGCATCTGTTCTTGGCTGATATTCTGACGTAAGTAAGCCTTTATTTCTGCCAGCACGATATGCTCCAGCATTTTGTTATCCGCTTTCCCGGCAAAACAACCTGTATCTTCTTTTCCTTTACTGTAAGCGCAGCTATAAAGGATATGACCATGAACCGGACTGCTTGAAGTCAGACTTCTGCGACAATTTCCACACTTCACATAGCCACCTAACAGTGTTGTTTCCCTGTCAAATTTACTTTTCTTTGTGTATCTGATCTGCAGGGACTGTGCTTTTTCAAAAACTTCTTTTGATACGATCGGCTCATGGTGATTTTCCATCACTTTCCACTGATTTCTCGGCACTGGTACTTCTTTCCCTGTTCCGGGATCTGGAATCTTTGTCTTTCCATAGACCATACAGCCTATATAAGTCTTATCATCCACAATCTTCCGTATCATATCACTCGTCCACTGCAATCCTCTTGATGCAGCTTTCTTGCTGTCTGATTTCTGTCGTCTGCTCATAGACTGCAAGGGAGTCAATACACCCTCTTCATTGAATAACTTACAAATCTCTATCTTGGAATACCGCTGATTGGTCAGTTCAAATACTCTGCGGATTACTTCCGCTTCGTCCTCTACAATCACCAGTTCTTTCTTATTTTCAGGATTGATTCGATACCCATACGGTGCAGAACCACAGCAATACTCACCTTTTCCTCGTCTGGTACTGACTGCCGCTTTTACCTTTACGGACTGGTCTTTCACATAAAAGTCTGCTATCAGTCCTTTAAACTGTACTTCAATATCCGAACTCTTTCCCTTATAATCTTTAGAATCATATCGGTCTGAGATAGAAATGAATCGTACTCCCAGGAATGGAAAAATCTGTTCCAGATAAGTTCCCATCTCAACATAGTTTCTGGCAAAACGGGAAAAATCTTTTACCACAATACACTGAACTTTATTCTCTCTGGCAAGTTCCAGAACCTGCTTAATTGCCGGGCGCTCCATACTGGAACCAGAATATCCGTCATCGTAAAACTCCTGAAATGGCATAGCAGCAAGCTCCGGAATATTGGAAATATAATCTTTTACCAGTTTTCTCTGATTGATAATGCTGTTACTTTCTCCCTCTGAATCATTTTCCATGGAAAGACGGTAATATCCAATAATCAGTTTCTGATCACTCATGTTCTACCGCCCCTTTAAACCCGAAGTTGATTTCCAGTCTGCCATCACCATACAGATACATACTTTCAATCAAGCCCTCTGCAAGTTCCGCATTGATTCTGGTTGTCCCATCCAGTTCCAACAGACTTCGTAAAAATCTGGCTTCTTCTTTCTGCTGTTTTTCCAGCTTTCGTATGGTCTGCTCCAGAGACTTCTTTCTCTCTTCACAAAACTCTTTCCAGTTATTACGGTCATCTTTCATTTCTATATAAGCTTCTTTGGAAAGTTCACCCTCTTTATATTTCATAAATGCCTGTGCCAGTTTTTCTGAACGTCTTTCCATATCTGCATCCAGTTTTCTGATCTCAGTTTGAATCTCATTGATTTTGGAAAGAAATACCGCACTGCTTATAGCAGACATATCCTTTTTCCGCAATCCAGATAACTGAAACTGTCTGGTCAGCTCCGAACGGACAATTTTCTGCAGCTTCTCCTCGGAAATAGATTTGTGACTACATTTTCTTTCATCCCGATACCAGGCAGCATTGCAAAAGTAATACACATTGCCTCTGTATCTACGTGTACACATTTTCCGCTTACAATCACCACAATAGAATACATTGTAAAATGCTCTTTCATCATCTTCCCACCCTGCAGTAGTTTTTGTTGCTTTCTGTTGTGCTGCTTTTAGCCTGACCTGTGCTTTTTCAAACAATTCTCTGCTAATAATTGGCTCATGGGCATTTGGCGTAATAATCCACTGGCTCTCGTCCAATATGTCACACCATTTTTCACCTCTTTGAAATCTGGATTCATATTTTCTCTGAACCAGATCGCCATAATAATTATTCCGGTTCAGCACTGCACGTATCGAAGAATTTCCCCACTGATGAAGGTTCTCTCCGTCCTGACAGTACACATGATGATATTGGTTATAATCTGAAATCCGATGTACCCTATCCTCAAACAGCCTGTCAATAATGCTCTGTATGCCATCTCCCGAAGCATATTCTTCAAAAATCCTGCGGACAATCTTTGCAGCTTCCGGTCCCACCATCAACTTATAAATTCCATTTATCTTTTCCACACAATATCCATATGGAGCTGTAGATCCCACATACTCACCATTTTTCTGTGCAATACGTTTCGCTGCCCGTTCTTTTGCGGAAATGTCTTTCGCATAAGCATCATTCACCAGATTCTTGATATTCATGGATAATTCCTGATTCTTGGCATCCGGTGCAAATGAATCATAGTTGTCACATACAGAAATAAACCGCACTTTCATAAAAGGAAGAATCTTTTCCAGATAGTTGCCAGTTTCGATATAATTTCTTCCAAATCGTGAGAAATCCTTTACCAGAATACAATTTATCTTGCCTGCTCTGACATCATTCATCATCCGTTCAAATCCAGGTCTGTCAAAATTTGTTCCTGTTTTTCCAAGATCAGAATAAATATCATACACAACAATCTCACACTCTCTGTCCGGATTTTCATTGTGCTTCTGAATGAATTCTTTTATCAGCGTAACCTGTGTTTCAATAGATTCTGACTTTTTTTCATCATTGTCTACGGATAATCTGGCATAAATTGCAGCCATACATACCGGAATACCAGAAATCTTCTTCTCTGTGTTTTTCTTATATCTTTTTGCTGTTCTTGCCATTTATCCCACCTCTTTCCTGCACTCTGTCCTGTGTTCCGCATAAAACCGTCTTATGACTTTCATCTTCTCAATCATATCCTGATAGCGGATGTGAATTTTAATTTGCTTGTTTTCATAAATATAGATTTTATCTACGGTCAGTGCCAGCAATGTGCGATCCAATTCTTTGATTTCCAGTGATTTCTTCCAGTCCTCCAACTGAACGGTTGCAGACACTCCACCCTCAAACATTTGCTTTACCAGCTTTTTCTGGTTTTCAATCATCTGCTCCAGTTCTTCACATTTTCTTCCGTAACTTTCCCGAAAATCATCGAACTCTTCTTTGCTGATCAGTCCCTCTTTCAAGTCATCACCCAAAGATGCTTTCAAGCTGTAATAACGGTTATATTCTTCCTGCAACTTACTAATCTGCGTATCATAACCGATTACCTGATCGTAGCTGACTTGCATCTCACAAAGTTCTTCCATAATCATCTGATAGTCTATAAAAAGTGCCGTATATGCCTGAATCTCTTTCAACACAATTCTTTTCAGCACCTCTTCCGGAATACTATGTCTAGTGCAATCTCCACCTTTATTTTTTGTCTGGCAAATATAAAAGGCTTTTTTCTTCCCCTTATATTGATTTACCCTGCGTATCATCGGTGTATGGCAATCTCCACAAAATACAAAACTCGAAAAAAGGTTTGCACTGTCCGATGTTTTCGATGCTCTGCCATCATACTGAAGTAACTTTTGCACCACATCAAAATCATTCTGCCGGATAATCGCCGAATGCGTATTTTCTACTTTCACCCACTCTGATTCTGGCTTATCCAGACGTTGCTTTACTTTATAGCTGATTCGTTCCTGCTTGCCCTGTACCATGTTTCCAATGTAAACCTCGTTAGTCAGAATCCTTTTGATCTGCACTGCCGACCATTTTGGTGTATCTGAACTATGGAATCCGGAATTGTAATTTTCACCATTTGCCTTTTTATATTCTTTTGGCGACTGCACATGACGTACATTCAGTTTTTCTGCGATTGCTCCAAGACTGAACCCATCAATTTTCCATGAAAATATTTTTCTTACAATATCCGCTGCATAAGAATCAATCACCAGACAGTTCTTATTCTCCGGATCTTTGCAGTAACCATACGGTGCAAATGCTCCAATAAATTCACCTTTCTCACGTTTGATTTTCTGATGGCTTCGCACTTTACCGGAAATGTCTCGGCAATAGCTTTCATTTACAAAATTTTTGATTGGAACTACAAATGACTTCTCTGAAAAATCTGCTGTTTTACTGTCAAACTGGTCTGTAACTGAAATAAAACGCACATTTAAAGCCGGGTAGGTCTTTTCGATCCATCGCCCGGCTTCTATATATTCTCTTCCGAATCTGGATAAGTCTTTTACAATCACACAGTTTACTTTTCCAGCTTCTATATCAGTTGTCATTCGTTTAAACTCAGGTCGGTCAAAATTTCCTCCTGAGTATCCGTCATCCACATATATATCAAAGATCTGAATATCCGGCTGGCTTTTTACAAAGCTCCGAAGTAACTCTCTCTGATTTGCAATGCTGTTGCTCTCTGACTTCGCATCGCCCTCTTCCACGTCATCTTTCGATAAGCGAAGATACAATGCAGCATCGTATATATCTGGCATATTCATTTGCATTTGTTCCATTTTACATCGCTCCCAACTTACTTATTCCATTGAATTTGAAGTCAGAAACCATGTATCACGTTCATTTTCCCTGACCTCACATTAACATAACATCTGTAGCTTCGCAAGATATTTTTTCAAGACTTGCATCTAATACATCAACTCCGTTCTTTTTCTTAGATAATCACTAATAGCATCTGTAGCATCCATTTCTCCTGTCATCTCCACAATCACCACATACCCTTCATTCATGTGAGCATACGGCTGATCGCCAGATTTATCCAGAAAAGTTTCCACTTTTTCAGAAATAGCTTTATCCATATCAGGAATTAAATCTTCAATGTCCTTTAACTGCTCCAGATTAACACTGGAATCTATCACTGACTGATTCACCATGATGCTCACCTCTTTTCCAACATATTCTTTGTATCAGTTGTCCTATACCTGCAATTTTCTCAATTGCATCACCTTACCTTTTCGTATTTTGTTCTCACAGTTTATCTATTGTTATAGCATTGCATATTCCGTTCGGCGTGTTGGCTTCCATTCGTATAATCTGCTGTCAGCGTTACTGCCAACCTCTATCAGAATATTTCTGAATGCTGGTAGCTTCTTCGCAAACTTACCAGCCGTTTCCGGAGTATCTTCGACGCTCGCCTGTAAAATCATTTACAGGGTTATGGCATCTGTGGAATCAGATTATACAGCTCATGCAGTTTTCAAGGTACAAAAGAGATTTTTTTGAATGCCCTTTCACTTATTACAGCCTGGAAACACCAAAATGTTGTTCTCTTCAAAAAATCCTCTCACTAATAAAGCCTGACAGAAGGATTTTACCAACCTCATTTTGCAATAATTTGCAAAAAGTATTTATCCGCATCTGTACATTCGCTTTCATGCGAATCTTTATTGTACTGTCATTTTAATTCGCTTTCATGCGAATGTCAAGTATTTTATTCGCTTCAATGCGAATCTTTCTGTTTACATTCCTTGTTTTTGGTAGTAAAATGGATTTATCAAAAAGAAAGTTGGAAATCTGATATGACAATCGGTGATAAAATAAAAAAAATCCGGACATTCCGGAATATGACGCAGGCAGAACTTGGAGCTGCCCTCGGCTGGGGCGATAAAGGTGCAAACCGCCTTGCCCAATACGAAACGAATTACAGGGTTCCCCGTAAAGATCTGGTAACTGAAATGGCTAAGATTCTGGACGTAAATCCACTGGCACTGCATGAACCTACTATTATGGATGCTTCTGAACTTATGGAAATCCTGTTCTGGATTGATGAATTTAACCCGGCTGCGATCAATCTCTTTCAGTTAGAAACCTATCCAGATGAAAAATGCAATTCCAGCGAGGATACCGCTGTCCGTTACCATGATTCTGATCACTGGCCTGCTCATCCACCTGTTGGTATGTGGTTCAATTATGGAGTTCTCAATGATTTTATGAAAGAATGGGTTCTCAGAAAGAAAGAATTAAAATCTGGCGAAATTACCAGAAATGAATATTTTGAATGGAAAATCAACTGGCCGCAGACCTGTGATGGGTGTGAGAAATTTGAGCCGAAAAGGCAGTGGCGATCTGTTAATGCTGAACTTAGTGAAACTTAGCAAAACTTAAATTTATTATGTTTTTTCTCGTTAGTCAAAGAGAAGGCACTGTAAAACCAATAATTCAGTGGTTTTCAGTGCCTTTTTTCATATTGCTCTATTGAATTTTCCTCATCCCGCCTATATAAGTGAAACTTAGCGAAACTTAAATTATGCCCAATATGGAATATACTTTTTATACCTTGGCGCAGTATCCGGATCCATTACTTTAATATAGCCTCCGTCAACAGCACTGGTAAGAAGTCGAGAGGCTTTCGCTTTCTCTTTTTCTCCCAATCCAAATATTTTTCGAATATCTGAGTTAGAAATCCCCTCAAAATTGACATATGCCAGACATGCCTGCATATAACAAGTACGCATCCGATCTTCTTTCGTGGTTAATTCAAACGGTACTTTCGCAAACAATATTGCTTTTGTAAATTGATTGTTTTGATTTTCAATCCTCGGTGCAAGTAATTCATTTTTGCCGGTTGCTTCAACAATCTTATCATATCCACTGCCACGTTCCTCACAGATACCACATTTATGCATAAATCCGGCAATATTTTCATTTCTGGACACCGGCACCGAATCTACAATTCTTTCAATTGCTACCAGTGGTGCACCAGCATTTGAAAATTCAATTCGATTTTTAAACACTTCTACCATCGGATTTGTACCTCTTTGCTGCAGATCCTGATGTATCATAGCATTTGCCAACAACTCACGGATAGCAATTTCCGGGAAACTGACAACAGATTTCCTTGTTGCTTCTACAATAACCTCTTCCTGCGGAATAATTGTCATAATATACTGCACGATTTCTTCATGCGAAAATGCATAGCCCGCACAGAACTCTTTTTCTCTGATAGCATCCAGTCTGGAATTCTCCTTATACCATATCACCCTCACAGTTCTTCTATGCAAAGATTCAAATTTCTTCAAATCCTTTGCGATCATCAATGCTCCCATATTCGTGATATCCCATGTACCGGCATCATTTCTCTTTATGAACTTTTCATGCTGTAAATCTTCCAATACTTTATCCCGATTTCTCGGAATTGGCATTTCCAGTTTATCATAATACTTTGAGTAATCCAATAATAACACCATTTCATCTTCATCTAAATTTCCCATCGCAATTCGAAGTTCATATGGTGTAGAATCGAATGTTCTCCATAATTCTCTTTCTTTGTCAGGATACTCTTTTAAATTCTTTTTGTTCGTTCCAATTCTTATAAATTCCCCACCAGCGAACTGTACCGGCTGTTTTTCTGCACAAGGAATCTCCATCAGCACAACCATTCCTTCATCCATCGGAACCTCAAAAAATCGGAAATTAATTCTTGGTGAAAGCATTCTGGAAAGCCATGCTTCCAATTCCTCATTTCCCTTTTTCATTTTACGATACTGAAATTCAGTTCCAACAATTTTATGTGTTGTGTCATCCACGCCCCAAACTAAATATGCTTTCGGTCGTTCGCACAACGCAGCTGAATTACTGAGAGCAGAAATATATTCGCCAATCATCTGCGGTTGCTTGTTATTACATTTAAATTCTACCCACTCCGTCTCGTCCGGAAGCTTTGCAAGCTCCCGAACAAGACTCTGCAGATACTCTACTGATCGTATTGCCATAACATCGCCCCTTTTTTACTTTATTATTTGAATAATCTTTTTATATAATCATCTTATCTAAATTACCTATAAGTTTTCATATGTCCATAATTCTTCTGAAAATCTACCACATGTTTTAATTCCTTTTGTATCAGGCATAGCCAACATAAGTAATCTTCTCGGTCTTGTCATTGCAACATATGCTAATCGCATTAATTCTTGTTCTAGTTCCCCCTCCATTAAAAGTTTAGGAGTAATTGTACTTCCTGTTCGACTTTTTACATGTAACAACACAGCCTCATAAGATTCTCCTTTGACACCATGAATTGAAGATCTAGTATACTTCTCCTCATTTTTCTTCTCAAAAAATTTTTTCAACGATATTTTTTTGAAATCCGGTGATTTGTTATCATTACGTTTTATTTTAAATGTATCTTTTATCTCTTTGTCAGGCGATATTTTATACTCACAATTTTTACAGACATCTACAAAAATTGTAGAAAATTCTTTTACCCATTCTGCGATTTCCATATCTACATCAGGCATATTAATCAAAATGTTGATAATAAAATCTTTCCAACTTTCTTCGGTAGTATGCTCTCGTATTTTCTGTTGCATCATGTATTTGTCTGTATCCTCATTAAAAATCATACAATATGTTGCTTTTTCTGTATTCTCATATGCTTTTTTTCTCGATCCATACTTCCATTCATATGCAGCCTTGGCATATAGTTCTATCTCTGCACTTTTCCACAATCCCTTAATATCTGTATCAGAATATATTCTTCCTCTCGTTAAAACAGCAACATTTTTAGGCGATATCCCAATCTGCATTTCCATACATTTTTTGATAAAATAATCAATAGTATCGTTTTCTGAATTATTCTTTGTTAGCAAAAGAATGGGTTTTTGTACTTCATCCTTCCAATATCCTATTGCATTATTACTCTTTGTCCCTCTCAAGCTAGCAGAAAAATAGGATGTAACATTACAGATATTTTGTGAACTTCTAAAATTCCCAGTCAATTCTATTGTCTGCCAACTTGTATCTTCTACTTTTTGTAAAAAACACTCCGGACTAGCATTTCTCCATTCATATATTGACTGATCTGCATCTCCCACCAAAAACATTGATTTTACCCCAGACTTACTTAGTAGATCAAAAACTGCCATTTGATTCACTGACGTATCCTGTGCTTCATCTATAATAATTACTGGGAATCTTTCTGCTATAGCAGATGCAACCATAGGATATTTTTTTAGTAATTGATATGCAAATAATGCAGTTTCATTTTGAAAGATAATCCCCCTATCCTGCAACATTTTCTTATATTGTTGACATGGTAGCGATCTGGCATTTCTTTTTTCACACTTGACCGGTTCATTTCCCTTATAAAACTTTTTATCAATGCCATAATAAAATTGTTCTATGTTATCTATGCAGCCTTTACTATGGCACTCTTTTCTCCAGAATCCATATGGCATTTTCCATGTATCAGTAATTGTGATCCTTGGACGTACATTGCTAACTGTATCAAGATGTCCATACCGTAACACAATAAACTCATCAATAAAACTATCTACTGTTCCTATAAAATGCGGATATCCTAGTTCACCCAAACTGCCATGAATTGTTTGTGCTTTTTCTTGTATCTCATTACTTGCCACATTCGTAAATGACAGTACTGCCACACCGCTATGATAATCTTTCCAATTGTCTATATAAGACAATAATTTATGTGCAACCGAATAAGTTTTTCCACTTCCAGGACATGCTTTTACAACAACTTTTCCCTCAGCTGTTAAAAATTTTTTCTGTTCCTCCGTCAATTGTTCTTTCATAACTTTTTCTCCGTTACACTATAAATCGCATCTTTCAAGTACTCTGGAATAATAAATTCCTTTTCAATTGTTTTTTTATTATCCTTTTGTTTTTTCTGGTCACTAATAACTTGACTTATATATTGGGCAACTGCACCTTTACATTTATCCCTGGTTCTTATAAACAACCACACACACGCTGCTTTTTCACTCAATTCAGATAAAGTTGCAATCTTTTCTTCTAATTTAGGTCCGAGATCTACGTAACAATTTTTAATAGCTTCTACCATATAATAAATATTATTTTCACTACAGCATAATGCATACTCTAATGTTTTATAAGCAGAAAATATATTAATTTCTGTTCCTGAACACAATGTTTCTAATTCCTTATATCTATCTGATGGCTGTCCATTTTCTAAATTTGCAACGATTTCCGAACTAACATTATCAAAATCAAAATCTTTACTAATGTAGTCTTTTTCATTCTTTTTAGAACATCTATCATCATCGGTAATAATAGAAACTTTTTTAAAACAAGTCTTCACTTGTTCTGATGAAAAAAGATTAACAAAAGGCTTAAATGCAACACTATCCACGTTGACTAACTCTACCGCATATTTCTCCAACGGTCTATCTAAAGCTTTTGCCATTTCTGGAATTAAAATTGCTTCGCTAATTCCCTCTACAAATAAAATTCCCCTTGCAAAAAACATCTGAGATTTCGTAACATCCAAATATCTCTGTAAATATTTTTTATTGTCCTCATTTAACTTTGCTTCTGAAAAAGGCAGACAAAATTTTTCGTGTCCACATTCATATATTAAATTAATATTTTCTATATCAATTTTAGATGCTAATGTTGGAGAATGCGATGTATAAATAATCTGAATATTACTGTCATTTCTATTTGCATCTTCTAAAAAACTATGAACTAGCTCCTGTAACTGTGGATGTAAATGAGCTTCTGGTTCTTCAATCAACAAAAGATTATGATAAATTCCACCTTTTTCAATTGCCATATCTCCAAGCACAGCAGACATAAATAATAGATTATTATATCCCAAACCATTTTGATACAATTCAAAAGAACTATTGGCAAGTTCTTTAATCCTACTGCTTACTTCAGCATCAATGTCCATCTGGTCTTCTAAAATAGAGCTTTCAAAATATATTCCCCTAGTATCTGCCTGCATTTTTTTAATTTCTTTATGATTTTGATAATATTCCGTAGCTTTTTCATACACAGAATCTGATTTATTTATCAATAACCACTTTGGCTTAAGCCATGCACGTAATGAAGACGCAATTGAATCAAACCTCGGTTCTACCAATCCAATATCGATCTGTTGATTTAAAAATTCTTGTTCAATCTTTGCAAGATTTTTATTTATAGTGGTCTTTGTCTTTATCAATTGATCTTTTTCCAAAAGACTATTATTCGCATCTGTCAAAATCTGTACTAATTCTTTTCTAATTTCCTCTTCTGGAACCATATTTCTAAGTAGTTGTGCCAGTTTGCTGTTTTTAGAAGGTTTCATCTCGTTTTCCGAATCACGTAATGCACCAAGAAAAACTACATCTGTTGCTTCGAATGTATCTGTAGTTAAAGAATTCCCTTCCGTTCCAAATCCCCAATAAACAGATCGTACCTTTTCCATTCCACTAGGAGCAATATATTTTTCGAATTTGATATGAAAATCTCCCCCCTTTCCACTTTCGCTCTGCGGATTCCAAATTTCAACTAATCTCTTTGGAACATCTTCCAGAAATACATCAAATTGGGCATAATCAGCCGTTGTTCCGTCTTCATTAACATGAAAATCTGATTTTGAAAAAAATATATCTTTTTTGTATGTTACTGTGGAATAAGCAATTCTGATTGCATCTATCACCGAAGATTTTCCAGAATTATTTTCACCAATAATTGCATTTACACCTTGGTTAAATATTAATGATACTCCTTCTTCATCAAAAACTCTAAAATTTTTAATATCTAATCTTTTTAAATACATACATTTCCTCCTCCCTTAGTTTCTTAACATATTCTAATTCTTATTCCCCATATTTAACCGGTTCTTCCGCTACCATTTGCACTTGCTCGTCTCTCTCAATTTTCCGGTAATCCACAGTCTTTTTAGAACGCATTTCCCTGTAAATCACTCCCGCCAATGCACTCATCACAGCATCATACTTACTTTTGTCCTCGAATAGAGAACCATAGCTGTCCTGTGCTTCCATATAGCTTTCCATTGCTGCATTTCCAAAAGCTGAAGGGAAAATACTTTCCGTAAAAATTCTTGGATCTGAAGTACGCGCAGAACTTGCCAGTTTATCATCAGCAATCAGTTTATCGTGTAACGCACCAAGCATCACCCGATCTCCATCTGTGAACTGCCCTTTATACTTCTCGTTAATCTTATCCAAGATTTCATCCAATGTGCTTTTCTGTCGGATTCCCTGTGCCCCCTGCTTTTTAGATGGAACATACTGCCCATCAACTTTTTCCAGTTTTATTGCACCCTCAAATGTTTTCTGCAGTTTATAATATTCCAGTTTCAGCTTTCCCTCTAAATCAATCGGTTCTTCCTTTTCTTCTGGCAAAAGTCCGATCAAATAGCTAAGGAAGAGATATTCCTTATGCATATCAGTGTCAAACATACGAACTACTTGTGTTATATAACTATACCATCGTAATAATTTTCTTACCTGTCTTCTGAATTGATACCGTTCTTCTGGGTTTTTCAAATTATATCTGTCTGCTACCGGTTTTAATACACTTGTCATTTTTCCCATCGCAGTTGCATCCTGCTTACCAGGATGATTCCATATATCAATAAATGCCCTTGATATCATTCTCATTATAAATTGCATAATCCAGAAGTTCTTTTTCTGTCTGATAAATCAAATCCACATTTACTTCCTGCTCAAGGCTTGTCTCCTGATAAAATGGCTGAAATGCTTCCAGAATATCTTCTTTTTTATTTGCAAAATCCAACACAAATGTGTCCACTTTTCCAGGGCATGTTCGATTTAAACGAGATAACGTCTGCACTGCTTTCACATTTTTCAATTTTTTGTCAACAATCATTGTATGTAACAATGGTTCATCAAAACCAGTCTGATATTTTTCTGCTACTACCAGAACATTAAAATTATCGTGGAATTCTTCCTTTGTCTGACTTTCTGATATATGGCTTCCATCTTTCCTTACGTTCAGCCTAGCTTCTGTATACTCTTCATCTCCATCCTGCACCGTTCCAGAAAATGCAGCCAAAATATCCATATCTGCATAATGTTGTTCTCTTATATATCTTTTGATTTCATGGAAATATCGAACTGCTGCCAATCTCGAATCTGTTACAACCATCATTTTTCCTTTTCCACCGATTTTTTGTTTCGTAGTCTCTCTGAATGTTTCTACGATAATCTGTGATTTCTGGCTGATATTATATGGATGTAATTTTTCATATTTCTTTATAATTTTTGTTGCTCTGCTTTCTGGAAGCTCTGGATTTTCCGGTGTGTCTTTTGCAATTTTGAAACAGGTACTGTAAGTCATATAATTCTGCAAAACATCCAGAATGAATCCTTCCTCTATCGCCTGTCTCATGCTATAAATATGAAATGGATGGAAACTTCCATCTGTCCATTGACTTCCAAACATCTCCAGTGTTGCTGGTTTCGGAGTTGCAGTAAATGCAAAAAAGGATAGATTTGGATGTTTTCCATGTGTCAGCATCTCCTGCACAAGTTTGTCATTTCTATCTATTTCATCTTCTGCTTTTCCTTCTATTTCCGCATATTCTCGCAATGCTGCTTCTGTATCAGCCAACGCCGCTTTCAGTTTCATTGCAGAACTTCCTGTCTGCGAAGAATGAGCTTCATCTACAATAATCGCAAAATTTCTTCCGGCAACCTTATCCACTTCCTGATAAATCACCGGGAATTTCTGCAATGTGGTTACAATAATTCTTGCACCGTTATTGATGGCGTCTCTTAAATCTTTTGAGTTCTTTTTATCATCAATCGCCTCTACCGACCCTATCGTGTGATCAAACCCTGAAATGGTTTCCTGTAACTGTTCATCTAATACGGTTCGGTCTGTAACTACAACCACACTGCTGAAAACAGATTCATCATTCGAATCATGTAAGGAAGCCAGTCTATACGCTGTCCAGGCAATAGAATTGGATTTTCCAGAACCTGCACTATGTTGAATCAGATAATTACGACCTGCACCTTCTTTTTTCACATCTGCAATTAATTTACGTACAACATCCAATTGATGATATCTTGGGAAAATCAATCTTTTCTTCTTCGTGACCTGCTCTGATCCGTCAGGCATTTGTTTCTTTTCTTCCTTTACCTGCAGATGAATAAACTTTTGGATAATATCCATCATACTATCTTTCTGGAATACATACTCCCAGAAATATGATGTCGGATATCCGTCTGGATTCGCAGGATTTCCCTTGCCTCCATCATTTCCTGCACCGTTCGATCCCTGATTGAACGGAAGAAAATATGTATTTTTTCCTTCCAACCGTGTTGTCATCCAAACTTCCAACTGATCAATACAAAAATATCCTAAGATTCTCTTATTGAACTGAAAACATATTTCTCTTGGGTCACGATCATACATCCACTGACGCTTAGCATTATCAACGTTTTGTCCTGTATACTGATTCTTTAATTCAAGGGCAAATACCGGAATCCCATTTACCGACAGAACCATATCAACAGAATTATGTGTATCACTGGAATAAAACCATTGTCTGTTGCAAGTAATTTCATTCTTTTCGTACAGTGCTTCCGCTGTTTGATTTAAGCCAGATTCTGGTTTAAAATAACATACTTTGAACGGAATACCTCTATGTTTAAATCCATGTCGCAGTACAGAAATAAGTCCGTCCATATCGCAGGCATTGTTGAAAGCAAGACAGAATTTGCGTTCTGGATCCACTTTATTCTGCAATAAAAAGCGTTTCCATTCCTTTGGCTGTGTTCTCTGGATAAATCTCAATAGAGTATCTTTATAAACACCAAGCTGCGGATCATACATATCGTTATTATGTGTGTATCCACCTACCGGTGATAAGAAAAATTCTTCAATGTCTGCCTCGAAGCGTTTCTCTGTTGTAACATCTATACCCAAGATTCTGACACCTCCTTTTTCCCTGTGACATATTCATAAATCAGAGACTTCTTATACTCTTTTAGTAAATTGATGTATTGATTACGAGCCTCCAACTGCTTATTAATTTTTTCTGTTCTCCGCTTCATCTTATCTATATATTCTTTCTGTTCTATCAATGTTGGAAGTTCTATCTCCCACGATTTTATATCTTTATGTGTGATTTTTACCATTGTACTACTAGAGCCATGTGCATCTCTACTAATCTGTTGACGCATCATTGCTGTCTGAAAATAAAACATTAAATATTCTGGTTCAACATATTTTTTATTAAATGTCAGACGGTATATCAAATCTGAAAAAATTGTTTTTTCCATATTCTTATCAACAATACATACTTGCCCTACTAAATCTCTAGTATTAGACCTAGTTAATAAAAAATCATCTTTTTTCAGAATTAAATTACCACATTTTTCTACGCTTCCGCTAAATCGTTTAACTTCATCACCTAAGAACTCTCCATATTTTACTGCCGCTAATGTCAATACATCCCAATCTCCGTCCTCATTTCTTTCCGCTGGTGCTGGGCTCCAACCTTGTTCTATGTTTTTTATAATCCTGCCCAATAAAACTTTTTTACCTTTTAACTTTTTAGCTTCCTCTGTGTATAATGAATACTTATATTTAACCAATAAATCACTATACTCCTGTTGTTTTATGATCATTATATCTATTTTTTTGCTTTTTTTATCCAGAAAATCTGCAATTCTACATTGTTCTTTAAAATCAGGAATTGGTATTAATCTTCTTAGCGTATCATGCACAGATATTCTTAATCTTATTTCCAAAATCCCATTTGCATATTTTCTGAGTTCTTTTTGAAATCTTTCTATCTTAAAAATATAATCTATATACCTTAATTCCGTTTTATCATTTGCCTTGAACACATAATATACTGGACTTATACAACCATAATAACGTGAAATCCCTACAGACCCTATAATCACATTCATACTATTCATTACTAACGTATCCGGGTATGCAATTTTGTATTGTGAACAATCTTCTTTTGCTTTATTCCCCATATTATCACGTTCTTCATACGGAATAACACCTGTTTTGTTATTTAGTGATAGTATATAATCTGTCTCTATAGGATTATTAATTCTATTTATTTCTTTTAAATGCCATTGTAAACGTTCTACCTTCCACTCCCCCGGTATCTCTCCAATCCATTCAACTCCAGAATCTTTCATCTTTCTACTCATATCATTCCTCCCCAAACAAAGCATCCAAACTGTTCTGAATATTCAACTCCAGTTCGTGTAATCGCACTGCTATTTCTTCCACTGGTTCCGGTGCCTGATATTCATAAAAGTACCTTGTCATTGGAATCTCGTATCCTTTTTTCGTTTTCTTTTCATCTATCCATGCTTCTGGTGCATATGGTAATACTTCTCTCTTGAAATATTCCTCAATCTCTTCTGTCAGCGGTACATTTTCCGTATCACGCAGGGATACATCTGCCACTGGTTTTCCCTTCTTTAATATGATTTCGCCATTTTCATCTTTCTGTGGCTGTTCTACTACAATCTTCTGATATCCAAATTCCTCTGTATCAAAAATCTTACTCTGACAGTAAATACCATCTTTCTCGCCATATATAGTTCCATTTTCAAATGCACCATATGCCTTTACAATCAGATCACGGCATTTATCAGTAATGTCATTTCTTTTTGTTCCGATACTTTTTCTTCTTGCTTCAAAACAATGCGAAGCATCAATCAACTGTACTTTTCCAGCTCTGTGTATTGGTTTGTCTTTAGAACAAATCCAAATATACGTACTGATACCAGTATTCATAAACATATCTGTACCTAACTGCACAATCGCATCCAACCAGTCATTTTCCAGAATATATCTTCTAATCTCTGACGGTCCACTTCCTGCATCTCCTGAAAATAATGGTGATCCATTCTGAATGATAGCCATTTTCCCATTTGGAGCTAGCTTGGAAAGTCCATTCAATACAAATAGCTGCTGTCCATCTGATATCTTCGGAAGTCCAGTTGCAAATCTTCCCAATTCACCTTTTTTCGCTTCTGTCTCTACTGCTGTTTTTTCTCTTTTCCAGTCAATTCCGAATGGTGGATTTGAAATAATATACTGAAACTGATATCCGCTAAACTGATCTTCAGATAGGGTATCTCCAAATCTCATATTATTTGGATCACCCCCACGAATCATCATATCCGCTTTTGCAATCGCAAATGTAGAGGGATTAAACTCCTGACCAAAGCAGGTAACTCCAATCTCCGTGTTTAGCTCCTGAATTCTTTCTTCCATGCAGCTAAGCATCTGAGATGTTCCCATCGCCATATCATACACTGTTACATTTCCACCCTTACTCAGATCTGCATCTGATAAAAGTAAATCCGTCATTAAATAGATAATATCTCTACTGGTAAAATGTGCCCCGGCCTCTTCACCAAAAGATTCGGAGAATCGTTTTACTAAATCTTCAAAAATATATCCACAGTCTACTGCACTGATTTTATCTGGTCCCAGATATCCTTTTTGTGAATTAAATTCTTTTATGACAAGATACAAGGTATTACTTTCTACCATTCTGCGGATAATGTTATCAAAATCAAACTTTGCCAGCACATCCTGAACATTTGCTGAAAATCCATTCAGATAATCTCGAAAATTTGCTTCGATATTTTCCGGATCAGCTAATAAAGATTCAAATGTATATTTGCTGATGTTATAAAATTGATAACCGGAAGCTTTTGTCAGAAATCCATCAATTACAGCAAAATTCTTCACCTTTTCATACTGTTCCAATACTGCTTTATGTGTCGGTAATAAACAATCATGAAATCTTTTTACTACTGTCATTGGCAAAATTACCAATCCATATTCATGCGGTTTAAACGGTCCCCGTAGCATATCTGCTACATTCCAGATCACTGTCGCTTTCTCTGCTATATTAGTTCCAACTACATCAAATTTCTTATTCTCGTCCATTTATTGTTCCTCCGTATAAATATGTTCTAATTCTGCTGTTGCCTTTTCTAATTTGTATTTCAATTCTTTTATTTCATTTATCTTGGCGTAATATTTATCTGCAATTATCTTCTGACTTTTTAAGTCAGGCAATGGAATTGTTATTTTTTTCAATCCTTCAACCGGCAGATTTAATAATGTAGCTCCTACTGCTACTCTAGATAAGGCTGCTTTTCCATTTTCACTTTCCAAATATGCTTTCAAAAAGTAAGGATTTATCTTATCTTCATCTAACTCAATAACATAAAGATTACCATTCGCTAAAATCTTCTTTCCTTCTTTTACTGATGCAATTGCCATTTTTACCGGAGATACATTTTTGGAAATTACGAGACTTCCATTTTTAATACAATATTTCTCGTATTTAGGATTCATTTCTTTCAAATAAGGAAGATCATCACTAATAATACCATCCTGTAAATTTGCCAGCATCAAATACTGCATGTTCGTTGGTTCATCAGATACAATTTCATCTAAAATCGTTGCTTTAATCTGTGCTCCTCTTGTTATGTTCTTAATCACAGATTCAAATGCTACACCGTTTTTTATGGGCATCTCCTTTTGAAGATATCTTGACGGATTAAGAGTGTATTCATTTTTTGCTACCTCTTCACCCAAAACTAGCTTTGAGTTATCGTCATCTGTATTCAGTAGTTCAAGAATTTTAGAAATATTTTCATCACTAAGAACATTCTGTCTTCGTCCAACAGAGACCATCTCCGTTGCATCTATCATTCTTATATTTTTATTGTTTCTGCTTAATACCAGTAATGAACAGGCAATTCCTGTATTCGAATACAAATTGGATGGAAGTGCTATCACCGCCTCGACAAATCCTTTTTTTACAAATTTTTCGCGGATTACTGTATTGATTCCTCCATTCCAAGTCACTCCATTACTCACCGAAACAACCGCTTTTCCATGTTTGTTGAGATGATTCATGACATTTATAATAAATACCCAGTCTCCCGCAGCTACTTTCTGTACTTCTGGTATAACATTATATATCGCCTCTAATTCCTCGTTGTTTCCAATACTCTCTTTCGCCCTTATCCCCCAAGGATAATCACAGAATATTTTATCAAACATCAGATTGTCATCAATGTTCAGAACTGATTTTTGCTCAATTTTCACCCGATCAGAAATTAATTCCGTTCTGATTTCTGCCACTTCTTTGACCTCGGTTACAAGCTCCACACCATAAAACTGTGATTCTGGATTTCTTTCTATAGCATTCACTAGAAATGTTCCAATTCCACTACAGAAATCTGCTGTCTTATCATTTGAAATTTGAAGTATCTCATTTGCCAACTTTACAACACTCTGTGGGGTTTCGCATTCTCCCATAAATTTATTTCCTTGCAATGGCCACCACAATACTACTGCTAAAAGTGTTTCTTCCGAATATGCTTCTCCGATTTCTATTGCCACATTCCATAAATTTTCAATATTTCCTTTTATGAAACTGACTCTCTCCGGTGAAAAAGTCAGTTCCATATATTCTACTAACTGATATACATCGTTTATCTTATTTTTTAAAGATAAATACGCTACATACGATAAGCAAAAGCCTCCATATACGGATGTATTTCCAAGTTCTCTCATCCTATTTGAAATATTCCAACTAATCTCTTCAACTTTCGAGCCTTCTTTTTCTTTTAACTCTTTAACTGAAATATTCAACCCTGTTTCCTCCTTTGGTTATTCACAATCAATTTCCTTGTGTTCACTATAGCATTTGTTTATTTGATTGTCAATAATCAAATTTGGTTTTTCATAACCATAAATATTTTTTCTAATATAATTCCATTTTATTATGACAGTAGATTTCTATTTCCATAGCAGCAATATTTATAAATCCCAAGAGCAATATAAGATTTATCGGAAAATATTTTCTCACTACATCACCTATTACAGCAATTGATGACACGCTGATAAGCAGAATCCATATAGAATATTTATCCCATGCTTTTCGATACTGCTCTATCTTCCTCAACACAAATATCTCACTACTTATTCCTAGTCCAAGAAAAATAAGAATAGCCATAATTCTCAAAAACCACGACCATCCTGCTGAAAAATACTCTCGCTCACCTAAAATATTTAATTCTGATGGATGGATTAACCACTCTATATATCTATACCAAAACCTCAATGGAACAGTTATGCAAGCAAATAGATCTTTTTGAAATACTGTATTTTTTATTACTGCCAACAAAACCAAGATCATATAAGCTATCATCCAGAATGTTTCCTTTTCTTTCGCTTCATTTTTCAACTTTTTTATTTCACAATCTGTTTTTTTCTTCACAATCTTTACTTCTTCTTGTGCCTTATTAAACTGGTATTCTATTGTTCTAGCCTTTTTCTCCGCTTCTTTTTGTTTCTTCTGTGCTTCATCCACAGCCTCAACGGATGATTTATTAACTTTGTCCTGTAATTTAGAGTTCTGGTCCCGAACGTCTTTTATTTCTTCTTCGAGCTTCTCTTGCTCGCTCCTGCTCATCAAGCCGTTTCTGTTCCTCAAATCGTCGTTGCTCTGCTGAAGCGATTGATTCAGCTTCTGCTTTTCGGACAGTTCGGTTGTCAAACGATGAATTTCGTCGTTTAATTTCCGAATTTCGTCTTGCATTTCGTGATTCTCGAAGAATAGCTTCTGTTTTTCCATTTTCAGCTTGTGTGTCCTTTCCTGAAATTTCTGGATAAACTCGTTCATCTTCTGATTTCTCACCTGTAACTCGTCTCTCTCTTCCGTCACTAGCTCCAGTGACGCCGCCTGCTCCTTCGCAAGCTGCTTCCACTTGTCGGTAATATCCGGCAAGCTCTTCATCTGCTCCGTTTGTTCGTTCTGCTTCGACTCGCACCCTTTCGTAATTTCTATCAAATTCATTCTCTAAGTCCTCCTTACTGATATCCAGATGAAATGTTTTTGACAGATTGCTGTCTCGCACTTTCTTTCCATCCTGATTCTGAAATGTGATGTGCTTCCGTTTCTCTGTCCAGTTTACGTTCCATCCGAACTGCTTCATTTTTTCTATAAACTTTTCCTTACTGATACAATTTTCCAGTGCTTTTAACACTGCCATTGCACAATCCGCTACAAAGCTGTCTTTCACCTGCTGACGGAACAGGTTATATTTATCTTTGCTCCATGCAATGACTTCCCCTTTTTCAATCTGGCTTCCATCAAAGTGCTTTCCTTTCTCAGCAACTGTCAGTTCACGTTCTCGGCACATCTGATTGGTAAGCTGTTTCATACATTCCAGATCTTTTCTGGTATTATGCAGCTTTCTTCCATCTTCATAACTCACAGAATTTGTAACCAGATGACAGTGGATATGGTCTTTATCCTTATGCACAGCCACTAAGGTCTGGAATCCACTGAACCAATTTTCTGCAAACTCTTTTCCAAATTCTAATGCCTGCTCCGGAGTAATCTGCTCGTCCTTATGCCAGGAAATAATGTTGTGAGCGTACATTCTCCCAGAATCTTTATCCCACACTTTCTTTTCCTCTAAAAATGTTCTGTATACCAGATCATAATTGATCTCGTCATGACAGTACGGGCCTGTTACACAGGTAAATAATTCGTTGGTCTTGTCCTGTCGCAAAACATATTCGATGCAGTTTCTCATTGCTCCATGTGTATTTGTCCGCTTATTAATCGTCTTATTAATAGCCATATTTTTTCACTCTCCTTCCGATACTTAAGAATATTTTTATTGAGGAAATACAGCGTACTGTCATTTGGAACTTCTCCATCTGTATGCAGCTTTCTTGCAATCTGATTGATATTTGTAGTAGCTCCACGAAGCTGACTAAGAATATCTGCAAACATCTGGTTCAATCTTTTCAGTTCTTCCACTTCCTCTGTAGAAGCTATCTTCAAATCTGCGATTGCTTTTATTACAACTTCCTGCTGTGTTTTTCCGGATTCCTTTACTTTGCTTTGAAGTAGCTCATATTCCTCTTTATTCATCCGTATAGTTACTGTATGATTTCGTTTTCTCATAGGCTTTTATTTCCTTTCTCTGCTTGATTTCTGCTCTATATTTACAACCACAGCGTTATGTCTAAATTAACAGGGGATTCCATAAGGGGATGTGTAACGTTCCCCTTTGGTAGATGCAAGACAACGTCTTAGCCAATCCGTGGCAATCTGAGAAGAAGTATCCAGTGGATATTTCTAACACAGAATTACCACCATTGGCGTGCCGGGGTTCCAAGGGGCGGAGCCCTCTGGCAAGTTTAGGAACAGCCCAAAGGCTGGCTCCGGTGCAGAGTGGCTTGCCACTTTGCGAAACTTGCCTGTCATCTCCCCACCACTGAACCAGCACCAAGTAAGCAACATTCTCCTCTGCGTTATTAAGCCAAAATTGAGATGACAGTGGTTTTGTGGTGCAGGAACTGACTGTAAAAGAAAGAGAAAATCTCCACATTCCATAGATTTTTCCTTTCTGAAACAGGCTAGTCATGCACCACTCCGATGCGAAGTATCGGACAATCATGTGCCGTATCCGGCACTCTATATTTCTTCTTTGCCTTGCTTATACAACGTTTTCCATCTGCAAATGCCTCTCTGCCATATTTCGCTGTTATTTCTGCTTTTCTTTTTCTGAATCACTTTCCATTTCTGCTGAAAAGCATAAAAATAGCAGTCATGAACATTTCACTGATTTTTACCAATAAAAATGCCATCACTGCCATTACCTTTTTCTGCTATTCTGTTTCCGTAAAGCTTTCCTTACTGTCAGTCTATTTTTCTATTACTGCTATTTTATTTTGTCGCAAATTTCAAACAGGTCATGCAATAAATTCTCCAGTTTCATAAGTCTGCGATGCTGATACCAGATCAATCCGGGAAGTCCCACTGCAAGGAAGAACGAAGCACATAAAATCTTTATTGCCTGTCCTCTGCTACTTATCCCTCCATATCCAAATCCACATACCAGATTCACGAATAAAACATAGAAATATCCACAAAATAAAACAAATTCAAAAATCCACACCAGCACCTTTTTCACTTTCTCTTTCACTCTGTACTTCTCCCTCCTGCATTTTTAAATTCAGTGTAGCGAATTTCTCGCTATATTTCAATAGTGAATATCTCGCTAAGTTATTATTATGCTAGAGGTGAAACGCATGTATCAGAGAATACGGGATCTGCGTGAAGATCGTGACCTTACGCAGAAGAATATGGGTGAAATTCTGAATTGCAGTCAGCGTATTTACAGTAATTATGAACGTGGTGATGTCGATATCCCTACTCACATTCTGATTAAACTGGCTGAATTTCATAACACCAGCGTTGACTATCTGCTAAACCTGACAGATGATAAACGTCCTTACCCAAGAAAAAAGAATAGCTCCACTTAAGGCAGTCCGATTTATTTTATGCAAACCGGACTGCTTTTCCTTTTTACAGACAGCTAAAAACTATCCGCAAAATCCAGTGCTGCATCCATATCAGCTTCTTTCTCCCAGTCCAGATTATCTTCTGCGATCTCTCCATCCGTTTTCTCCATTGTTAGTGTTCTGTCCGGCAGATTAATTTCTCCTACCGATTCTTTTACAAACGGTACAAGCATTTCCATCAGATTCTTCGCTATAGCCATCGGGGCAGATTCTTTCACTCCATCCCGGACAGCTGTTTCCACTCTTTCCAGAAAAGCATCTTCCTTTTCTCTGGTTTCCAGATACGGATCTGCTTCATTCCTGTACTCTCTGGAAAAATAATCGTTTAAAGCAACTACAACTGCTCTGGTGTACGATTTATATTTTTCCCTGTCCATCGTCTGCAAATATTCCCATGCCTGCCTGTCCTGTTCATCACAAAGATTCAAACGGATATTTGTATTGATGATTTTCCGTTCTTTTCTCATACAAGCATCCCTCCGTTTCTCTGGATTTTCCTTACGGTCATTGCTTCATAGCCTTTCGCTGTGGCACAGATGTCCCGTACAATTGTCACCCGGCTCTTGTCATATTCTCCAAAATTCTGGATCATACAACCGCCACCGCCGACCACATACAGACGCATCAGTTCTGGATTATATTCCCGTTCTCTCAGCTTATGGAAGATTTCTTTCGTATAATCTCCGGCAGCTTTACGAATGACTGTCAGATATTTCTCACCAATATCTGCTGTCCCGGTACGGATCACCTGCTCAATCACCAGATCGTCCACCACTGTTCCCAGTTCTTTCAACAAAGATTCCCTGACTGCAAGCACACACTGGTGCGTTCCATATTTCTCTGTAAAGCATTTCTTCTCTAATGGACGGGAATTATTGATATACATGATGTTCATAGTCCCGTTTCCAATATCCACAAGCATGTTGATTCCTTTGAAATCCTGTAAACGGTAAAAAGCTGCTGCAAATCCCTGTGGGTAAATATCAGCTCCTGCAAACTCCACATGATATTCTTTATTGCGGAATGTAAAATCCACACATTCATTCTGGAGAAGATATTTCTGGAAATCTTCTTTCTGTGTAGCTACCCAGGTAAGTGGAAGTCCGGCTGCGATATGCACCCTTGCCCGGTTCATACCTTTCCCATCCAGTTCCCTTGCGATAGCCGCCAGTGTCAGCACATAATAGTCCTCGTCCTGCGTTTTCTCTGCACAGAACTCCTTGTGTTCCTCTCCGATCTGGTAATACATACCATTGTAAACAAGAAGATTATTCTGGAAGATTGGCTCCTTGTCATATCTGGCTACACCGGATGGAAAGCATCTGGTGGCTGTTTTCATGTTTCCATACCCATGATCAATCCCGATCACCATAACTGTCTCATTATTGTTGTTTTTCATCATTCTCATAATCATACCTCATACTTTCTTAATATTTATTTTTGACTTTCTCCCAAATTCAGGAAAACCTATATTTGTATCAGCTAAAACGTTGATACATGAAAAAGGGCAGTCAGTGTAAAAAAGCAAAATTTTATGTACTCTGGCAGCTATCTTTGTTATTTCTCCTGCTCCGGTAACATTTCTTTTTGCTTATTTTGCCCTAAATGCCCTTAATTCCCTGATTCATATTTAATTGTAACTGTTTATAATCTATATCTGTTTCTTCAAAAGGTATTCTTTCTTCTGGATCTACAGGAGAAAAATCTTCTTCCTTAACTGCAATATCCTGATAATAAAACTCACCATTGTACTGCTTCAGAAGGAAACCTTTATCTGTCATATTCCTGAAAAAGTTGGATTTACCATGCCCCTGTCTGCCATTATCTTTGCAGTATTCCTCATACATATGGAACACTTCACTTCGTTTCAGACGTTTTCCTTTGGCACGCACCAATGACTCATCAATAAAAGCACAGATACTGTCAGATGACCGCTGTACCTCTCTTACACATTCTTTGCTGTGTTCGCTCTCCGTGAACTTTCCCTGTTCGTACAGATTTTTCAATGCAATCATCGCCATATGAATTGCATAATCGGATTCTGCCTGTACCTTTTCCTTTAAGTGCAGATCTTTTTCACCACTTTTTACTACCCGGTTCATATCAAGAATCAGTAGTCTACGGTAAAAAGCATCTGACTTATCCTCAAGATTCTGCGGCATTTCATTGGTAGAAAAAAGCAGCTTTGCATAAGAGTGGAAATGAATTGCATCCTGTCCTTTTTTCTCATAAATCAGTGTGTCCTCACCGACTGCTTTCTTTAATACATCTGTGTTCTCCATTGCTTTGCAGGGAATATCCGCACAGGCATTTAACAGCTTTCCGTACATTCCAGTCGCATAGAATCGTTTGTTCAAATCCTGTAAAGAAATGCTGGACATATTGGCGATTCCAACTACATGCTGGATCAGCGATACTGCCACAGACTTTCCGGTTCCACCATTTCCTTTCAGTGTAAGAAATTTCTGAAACTGCGTATCCTGTGTCATGCAGTATCCAAAATACTCCCAGAACGTCTGCTGTTCTTCTATATTTGGAAGAGAGGATGCCAGATACTTTTTGATATTTTCGCCACCCTGCATCACCTGCTCTCTGTCTTCCGGATAATAGGGAAATGGAATCTGATTGATTGTCAGATAATCTGGATTGTGTTCCAGCATTTCGCCCGTAACCGGATCATAATATCCATTTTTAAAGTTAATCCACCGCACAGGCTGTTTATTTAGTTCATATGCCTCTCGGTGAACTTTTGGCTGTGTGATCAGCAGATTATAGATTCTTTTGATCACTCCACTCTGTACCTGATCTCGATAAATCAGCTTCTGAATACGATATTTCATTCTTACCCCATCATGGTCTTCCATGAAAACGCCATGCTCATAATAATACGGTGTGATTCCTACCACAAAAAACTGAACATTCTCCACCAGATAATCTACAATCTCCATATCCCGGACGCCTTTCACATTTCCTTTTGCATCAAATAAGTGAAAACGACTCAGTTCCGGTTCTTCTTTTGGATTTCGCTCAAACCGAAGAATATACTGTTCCAGTAATTTCTCAACTTCTTTCTGATTATCCAGTTTGCCAAGATACTCTTTCTCTTTGAACAACTGCCAGCCTGCTTTTCCATCAAGACCAGCGTCTTTGAAAAATGTCAGTAACTTATCATTTACCCACTTCACCGTACAGGAAGCCACATAATGATAGGCACACTGACAGCTTCCAGTAAACTGAATAGCTCTCATTTCTTCTATAAAGGAATCTGCACTGAAATAATATCCGTCATCTTCCTGCGCCAGACAAAGTGCCTGATAACCTGACATCACAATATTAAGTGCGATATCCTGATTGTCCACCAGAAAGATATAGGTCTGTGCTGTCCCTTCTGGATTGGTTTCCATATAATGCTTCAAAAACTTCTTGTTCAAACTTATCACTTCCTTTCAGGCAAAGAAAAAGACGCAAGCCATATTTTATGACTCACGCCTTACTTCACTCACAATATTCTATTTTTATCAGTTACCTGCCAGATTGATTACTGGCTATCCTTATACATAAATCAATTCTTTCAGGATAATCTCTTCTGCAATCGCTCTGTGCTGATTGGCAGCTCTTACCCATGCCATCTGATCTTTCTCCTTATCCGGCAGTGGTTCTTTTTCTTCCAACTGTTTCAGAATCACTTCTTCCCGTTCCCTGGCTGCCTTGTCCACTTCCAGAAGATGCTCTCCAATGGTATCCTGTAAAAGCATCACCTGATAGGTTGAATTTCGATGGTTCTTCAGATAATCTCTGCGTAAGAATCCATATTTGCCAAGCTGCACCATCTGCTCACCAGATTTGTAGGTGAGGTTCGGAATCAGGTATCCATTTACATTTGTATAAGTCAGTTTCATATTCATAAGACCTCTCTTTCGTTTAAACTTTTATCTGTAACAGAACCAGATGTTCATGTTACGTCATTGCTACAAATCTTTCTTTCCATATTATTTTGAATCCAACCCGGGCAGATTTTCTTCAAAATCATGGTGAAAGTGCTTCGTTTCTGTGTTGGGAAAATGAACGGAAACACTTGATTTTACTGACTTTCTTCAATGTAACCTTATTATAACGTCCTCCCCCCACCCCACCCGTGGATTGGGATACTCCGCTTCCCCACGCAGCTTCCTGGACCCAAAGATGAGCTGCGCTTTAACTTTCTCCCCATATAGATAAGGATCATTCCCATCAACGATGCCCCATTGCATGAGAAGGGCTGCCGCCCCGGCCACAAAGGGGGACGCAAAGGAGGTGCCGGTGACGCTGCGATAACCGCCACCAACGGCTGTGGTGGTGACATCTACGCCGGGAGCAGCAAGATCCGGCTTGATGTCCTGTAATTCCCGGGTGTAACCGCGGCCGGAGAATTCCGCATAGGCGTCTGTGGCGGCGTTGTAGGCGCTGACAGAAATGACACGTTCTGCAGTGGAAGGGATGGTGAGCGTGGTCTCCGGTACCGGAAAGAGAAAACCCGTGTCCGCCCCCAGAGCAGCGGCCGACGGCATCCACAGGTCGTAGTTGCCCTGGACGATCCGCTTCGGCAGGAGCTGAATCCGCCAGATGCCCGCATCCAGATAATCCGCAATGGGCAAAAAATCCATGTAAATTTCCTGGGCTTTGCTGGACGGACTGGGCTCCCCATAGTATATGAGCAATTCGGTCTGCCCCAGTCGAAACCGCTGTGTTCCCAGACCCCGGCGCAGTTCTCCGGTGGACTGGCCGGAGGGATGGATGATGGCAACATCATACACATCTACATAATTTTTCCAGAGCTGCATGTTCAAGGCAGGCTCATAGGCGCCAATGGTGAAAGGGATTTCTGTCACTTCTCCCTCCCGCACATCCCCCGCCGTATGGCCTGCCTTGTCCGCTTCGTTCCCGGTTCCCACACTGATGACGCTTTTCCACAGATTGGACACGTCGTCCAGATACCTTGCCAGCAGAGTAGAGCCATCATGGGCACCGTAGGTATTGCCAAAGCTCAGATTCAGCGCCAATGGCAGCCGCAATTCCAGCGCCCGACGCACTGCATAGTCAATGCCCTGCATGAGTTCTGTGGTTCTGGGGAACCCCGCCGCTCCCTGCCTGGGTGTCCCCAGCCGCACCACCAGAATATCACTGTCCGTTGCTACGCCCCGATATCGCCCGGCAGATGCCCGCCCATTTCCCGCTGCAATGCCCAGCACGCCTGTGCCATGTCCGCTCAGATCCCGACTGGGGACGAGACGCTGCTGTTCTTCCAGGTTATCCGCTACCAGCGCCGCATTGATCCGTTCCCGGGAGTATTCGGTTCCCACTGTGTAGCCATTGGGTGGCAGATTGCGAAAAACCATTCCATCTGCTTCCACCAGCGCCCCATCCGCCGGGATCGTCTGATCCCAGATGGATACAATCCTTGTGGTGCCGTCCTCGTTTCGAAAATCCGGGTGTGTATAATCCACGCCGGAGTCCACCACCGCCACCAGCACGCCCCGGCCGGTCAGGTTCAACCCTAAGTTGCGCACCTGATCCACGCAGGAAGCCGCCCGGCCTCTGTTCAACGCGAAGAACAGCCGTTTCGGTTTTTCCACAAACTCGATCTGTGGAAACTGCGCCAGCTGCTCCAGCTGCTGCTCCGTCAGCGTAATAATGGCATACTCATTCAGCAGCCGAACCACCTGCACTGTCTCCGCCTCCACCGACATCAGATCCCCGGAATATTTCACGATCACATCCCAGGTGTCCGTCTCCTCATCAAAGCCCACATTCAGGTTCAACGACTTTTCCCGCTCTGCCCGATCCGCGTCCAACGCCAGATTCAGGAGATTTTCCAGTTTCTGATCCTGCATCTATACTCCTTCTTTTTCCACAATTTCATCGTGTTCCTATATATCTTCTTATACAAACACGCATTTTATTTATCATATGCAGGAAAAGATTATGTTTTGAATTATGAAATTTTTCTAACAAGTCCGGGACAACGATCAAGTATATTCATGATATTACTTGTTCCAATTCCATATTTTTCTTTAGACAGCTGTTTTACATTAATATTGATAATTATCTTCTTTTCCTTAAAATTTGCCGACTCTTTTTTCTTCTGGCTATCATTTATTCTTTTTCCCAAATATACTTGTTCCACATCTTTGCAAAACCAGATAAACTCATAACATTGCTCACTGCAATATCGTCTCGCTTCTTCTAAAAAATTCAGATCTGCCACATTACTATCGTATCTTTAATATATATCCAGTCTGAATTGCACTTTTTATTTGTTTCAACAACAAATATCAGCTGTACTCCCATTATTCATCCCCCTTGCCAGAACCAAACGCTCCTATAAAATCGATAGAATCCACATTAAACGGAGACCCCTCAATCATTCCATTTCTGTACAGTTTTGAGGGGGAATAATTTCCATTTGTAGTCCAGGAATAAATCTTGTGATCTTCCGATAAAAAATCAATCGATTTCTTTCTTTTTCTCAAAATATCCATAGGCCCAACATTATGTGTCGTAAAACAAAGCTGCCCCTCTCCGTATTCCATCAAATATTCCAATAATGCACATAAATAAACATCATGGAGATTTGAATCAAATTCATCAATAAAAACAATTTCTCCTTGAACCATCCCTCTCAAATACGCAAATAAGCGAATCAATTTTTTAATACCTGTGCTTTCAAATTCCGCCTGAATTTTATAACCTTCATAAACCATAATCAGATCGCAAATCCAAAAGTCCCGATCCTCTTTTTTATCAATTTCTATTCCCTGTAAATCTGCTTTAAAAATATGCAAAAATTCATATAACTTATTAACTGATTTTTCAAATTCCTCATAATCCTGCTTTTCTACAAGATTTCGCGCTATTGCTACCACTCCCAGGAAATCGCTGTCCAATTCATAAAAACGCCTTATCCACGCCCGAGTTTCTGCCTGACGCTTTTCAGCATCATCAAAATATCCTATGGAATTTCGTGCAACATACTCTCTGTGATCATCTGAAGCATCCATATATACATGCAATTTCATTCCCACCCTGTATAACTTGCACAATGCTTCTAAAAGTATATCTTTTTTTCTCATTTTCACTTGCATACGAGGCAAAATTTTTTCATAAAACACTGCACTCACAGAGCTGGTTTGTAACAAATTCATTGTTTTATTCCAAATGAGAGTAGAAAATGCATTCTGATTTTCCAGTCCATAAAGAGACAAAAATTCTCCATCAGAAACCTCAAAAATTTTTTCCATTATTTCATTTTTGGCAGTTGCCTTTTTCTTTGCCAAACTCTCATACACAATCACATATTTTCCGGTAACATCTTTCGCCAATCGGATATTGTAACGGAAAAGCATTAATTCTTGAACTGTCTTCGCCATGTAATCTATTTCTATATACAATTCATTTAGCTTCTTATTAATCATTGCATCTAAATTTTTCTGTGCAATGGGATTCATCAAATACTCTGGATTCGTTAAAAGATTTTTCAAAATTTCCACTGCTGTAACAATCCCCGATTTTCCGGATCCATTCATACCATAGATCCCTTTCACATTGTAATCTTGCGTGTCCGGATTCCTCGGAATAATTTTTTTATAAAAAGACAATGACACCAACTGATCTATAGTCTTTATTCCCTTCACAGAATAATTAACCAAATATATATCTTTCATTTTGTTATCCCTCCTTTGCTCTTATATTATACCACAAATGCAGAAATATAAATACAAATTGTATTTATATTTCTATATAATAAAACAAGACCCCGAAGCTTTCCGCTCCGAGGCCTGTTTTATTATATAGAAGAAGTTTGTAAGTAATCTGGCAATTCTGTAATTTTACTGATCTGATGTGCTGCTGGAACATCTCTTCCAAATCCATAAGCCGCATAAATAAACGGAATCCCCGTCTTTTCTGCCGCCTCCCGGTCTTTGTTCGTATCGCCGACGTACACCGGATGCTGTAATCCGTACTGTTTCTGCACGATACGGATATTTTCATCCTTTGGACGTCCGGTTCCGCCGGCACAAATCCAGCCGCTGAAATAGCTTTTCAGATGAAACAACTCCCAAAAGCCTTCCAGATACTCTGCGTCACAATTGCTTACGAGAAACAGCCGATACTGCCCAGACAATGTGCGCAGCGTTTCCTCCACGCCATCATATAACACAGCACCGCCGCGTTTCAGATACGGATGCAGTCTGGAACAGTAATCATCCATAATCTGCTGCACCACCACATCTTCCACTCCGGGAAAACAGAGCTTCATGATATCCCAGGTCTGCAGTCCCATATAGGCATAAACGTCATCCAGTGTTGTGTCTGCGGCCGGAACGGACGAATACTCCCGAAAAAGATCCTGAATCACGCGAAAGATGACAGGCACCGCATCCCACAGGGTTCCGTCCAGATCAAAGAGAACAGAATCCACTTTGTTTTCCATCATTTCCACATTCCTTACTTCCAATTCGGATTATCAATGATGGCCGGTTTTCCGTCACGCTCCACCATAAGCTTGCGATAACCCTTGGTCTCAATGGTACCGTAGTCATGACCTGCATCTGCGCGGAACACAAAGAAAGTGATGAGCTGCTCGTCCGGGCTTACGTTGATACTGCGGTGTGCATAGCGTTTCGGCACATAAAGTGCTTTACCAGGAAGTAACTCTAATGCGTCCCAATCCCCTTCAGGATTTTCCATAAGCATATATCCGTGTCCTTTCAAACAATAATATATTTCTCCCGTATCAATAATTGTATGAAAATGACCCTTTGTAAAATAATATTCTTCTCCAATTTTACCCGGATTTAAAATAGAACAGCCGAAAGCAAAATCTCCCGGAGTCTCCGGTACCGGCATAGAATGGAACTCGTAAATCATTGGATCTTCATTTTGGAGTTTTTCCTCAAATGCTTTTTGATCCGCAAACATTCCTTTCATCTGACTCAGATATCGCTTCCCCGTATCTAGCATTGATGATAACCCAGTCTGCATATCAAAATCAATCGTAAAACCTCGTTCAAAATCAAACGGTTTATCCGCATTAAAATCTGCCATATGCTATCTCCTTTCTACTTTCTGCTCTGTACCTCACGTGCAATCTCGCTGAGTTTTTTCAGTTTCTCACCAAGCAGCTCACAGTGGAACACATCAGCCATTACCTGGGTCCAGCCATATACAAAATACATCCAGCCATCCTGGATATCCAGTTCTTTTTCTCTCTCCTGTGCCTCTGCCTGATGCATGAAGGTCAGCTCGCCTCTGTAGTTGATCTCCCACACGATGGCTTTCTTCGGGAACTGTGCCGCATCTGTCAGCGGAGAACCCGGACGGTCTTTTCCAAGGCCGGTAGCATTGATGATCAGAGAGCCCTCTCCCATCTCTTTTTCCATCACGTCATCATTCTGGCCCGGATCAGGTGTCAGGAAATACTCTGCCGGAATAGTATTCGGATAAAACGTCTCGTTAATCTTCCTGCACTCTTCCAGTCTTGGCGTAGAACGGTTTGCCACAACGATGTTCTTCGGATCATTGCCCTTGCCGGAATTTCTCATGTAATAAGAACACATGGAAATACAGCTTCCACCTGCGCCCATGATCATCACGCCTGCTTCCGGATGCTCTTTCCAGTAATTTGCAGGAACAAACTCCTCCATTGCCATGCCACAGGTGATGGGATCCTTCGCCTCACAACAATATTTATCTCCATCCTTATAAATGGAAGAGATCTCACCGAACTGTTTTGCATAAGGTCCGATCACATCAAACATGTCATGAGCAGCTGCATAAATGTCGATCTTATGGGTGGTAACAAGGGCACCCAGAGATAACGGATCCTTTTTGATAAAGTCCACAACCTCACGATACACCTCCGGTTTCTCATGGATTGCAATGTCAATTCCCTTAATCTGGGCATCAATGCCAAGATATTTTACCCATTCCGGGAACACCTTCATAATAGAAGAAGATCCTGTAGTAACGCCAATAAAGTACATCGTTGGTTTTGTTGCTGCTTTAAGTTCCATATTTTTTACCCCCTATTAATTAATATCAAGGATTTTCCTTGCATTTTCTTTACACATCTTATCAATGCTCTTTTCAGGAATTCCATGTTGACGCATAACATCTATATACGTGTTTAAAATATAATCTAATCCCATATCTTTTGCTTCATATGCTCTAAGGCGTTGGTTCGTAGTGTCTAGGCTAATTACCACTTGACTGTCATAACCGTTCATCAAAATTTTCTGAATCAAATCCAATTCTTCCTTTTCAGAAACATATTTATAACGATGAATACTGTCATAGCATAAGTAACATCCCTTTTCCAGAACCTTTATATGATAAGCCATATCATAATGCGTTCTATCCAAATGACAAATCATAAGCCGTTTTGCAGGAATGCCATATTCATCAAAATATTTTATCAATGATAAAATATCATTTCCTGTTTCTGTGTGTACCATAATAGAAGCTCTTGTTCTTGATGCAGCTATCGCAACCGCTTTAAACATTTTGATGTATATCGGATCTTTATTCCAGTCATTTTCCATAGCCACTTTCAACATGCCTGCTTTTATATTCGTCTGTATTCCATTCTCATACATTCCGATACTAATTTCATCCGTATATAAATCTGCAAGTTGTTCAACGCTCTTTTCCCAAAGATCAGGTTCATCAAAAAATACTTTTTTATGAAATCCCGTAACCGAAACAATTGCAACTCCGCTCTCTTTAGAAAGCCATTCTAATTGTTTTGCACTCCTTCCACACCCGGTCGGTTGTGCATCTACAATCAATCTTCCTCCAGCAGAATAATACGTTTTCAATTCTTTCAATGATTTCTCCGGCGAATCCTCACAAAGTGCTTTATTAACATTATAAGATGCTCCTTTATTTAACCATATATGTTCATGACACTGCGCATGTCCACCTTCTAAGCCAAAGTTTCCTGGAAATACAGTCTGAATCAAATAGTATCCACCATCCTCTTAACCTTATTTTCTTTCCGCAGATATCGTAATCTCAAAACTATTTCTATCACCTCGATATCTTGCATATGAAACTTCAATTGCTTTGCCATAAATGCTATATCCAACTGACTTGAAATACTGAATAGGTTTTCCGATTTGCAAATTCAATTTTTCTGCATCATCAGATGTTGCCTCTACAGCTTCTACAACTCTTTTTATGTATGCCACTTCTGTCCGTTCATCTTTTTTTAAAACACCATATAATGATTCTTTTGTAAAATCATATTCCAAAATAAAACTGCAATAATCATATGGCAAGAATGTTTGAAGTACCACAATCGGCTCCGTATCTGCAAATCTCCTTCTGTGAAGATATATTACTTTTTCGTTTTCTTTGATTCCCAGATTCACAGCCACATCATATGGTGCACTCATGACGCCAAAATCAAGAACTTCCGTACTTGGAACCCTCTGTGTTCTTATAATTTGCTCATTAAAAGATTCCAATTTTTGCATAAAATCTTGTCTTATTTTTGGCCGTGCAACAAAGGTTCCCTTACTTTTTACTCTATAAAGATACCCTTCTTGAACCAATTCTGCCAATGCTTGTCTTACTGTCGTTCTACTGATATGGAACATATCACAAAGTTCTTTTTCAGTAGGAATTAAACTATCTGCCAAATATGTTCCATCCTCAATCTCCGCCAGCAGCAAACTTTTTAACTGGAAGTATAGAGGAATCGGCGTGTTTTTATCTATTTTTTTCGCCTCAAGCATCCCAATTTCTCCCACTATTCTCTAGTTTAGTTCTTTCAATATTTCAAATCCATTAGTTGTATTTACTCTTGTCACACCCGCATCTAACATATCCAAAAAGCGCTCTTTTTGAGTTACATTTCCTGCTCCGATCACATCAATTCTATTTCCAACTATTTCTACAAATTTTTTCACTTGTTCAATAGATGGTTCCTGAATATCATATGGCTTAAAATCTGCAGAAATTACAACCCCTTGAGCACCGGCAGTAATAATCGCTTCTGCAACCTCTTCCATTTGAGTTTCATCCAGAACACTGATTTCTGTAACTATTTTTACAGGTATATTATTGCTCGCATGGACGATTTCCGTTAATTCTTCTTTCATTTCTGCCACATGACCACTTAAATATTGTCCCTCTGACATTACTACATAGAATGCATCAATTCTCTTCTGTTCATCAATCAAATCCTGAATTTCCTGGATTTTTTGTTCTAATAAATATGCACCAGAAGGATAGGATACGGCACAGTTTATGGTAATGTTATCATGATCTTTCAACATCTTTTCTACTAAATCCAATGCACATGGTCCTACAACAATCTCTTTAATTCCCGCAGCGAGTGCTTTTAATACTAAATTTTCAATCTGCACATCACCAACTTCATATACCTGTATGTTAGAAAGTTCTATTTTATCTGCATATTTCATTTATCCATACCCCCATATAACTTTAATTGTCTTTGCATATATGTCTCAACAATATCTAAAGTACTTGCCGTATGAATCACCTGGCATCCTAATTCTCTATATTTCTCAAATTGTTCCAGTGTACGAATATTTCCCGACGGATGGATATCAAAACGATTAGGAAAATTTCTCTTTATGAGCATTACCTCTTCATAAGAAACTCCCAGTTTACATCCTGGATTCACTTTCACAGAGTAAACTCCAGCACTGTCAAGTGTCTTCATAACTTCTATCATTTCAGTGTCGCTCAATAACGTAGCCGGTATTACAAACGCATTTTTATAAAATTTTCCATCAAACTCTTTCATAATTTCTGCAGCTTCTTTTTCCACATCCCCCCATCTGTGTGAAAAAATAGCCTGCCAGTCAAGACACACACATGTATCTTCTACTCCTAATTCAATCAATTTATTAAGATCCATCATTTTCTTTTTTAAGGTCATTCGTCCTAACGGATACGAAACGGCACAATGAAGTCTAATAGAATCTCCGACTACCCCTTTTATCATTCTTACAAAAGTAGGTTCCGTATCAAATGCGACCGGTTTAAATCCTGTATCTAACAGACGATTTAACGCTTTCATCACATCATTTTCTGTTTTCACAAGTCCTTGTACCCCAAAATGACAATGTGATACCAAATCTGCCCCTTCATTCCATACCCGCTCAGAAATTGCAGAATTTTTAATTTTTTCAAAATCCATATCTCTTCCTCCTTAAATCCCCTCTGTTTATTTGCACAAATATCCACCATCAACAGGAATAATTGCTCCACTTACATAATCACTTGCCGGAGAACACAAGAACAGTAAAGTACCTATCAAATCACTGGTTTCCCCCCAGCGTCCCATTGGAATTCTTGATGTCTTTGCATTATAAGCTACAGGATCATCTAATATATGTTGCGTGAGTTCGGTAATGATAAATCCAGGCGCCATCGCATTAATTGAAATTCCATATTTTGACAACTCATTTGTCCCAGATTTTGTAATTTGCACAATTCCTGCTTTTGATGCGGCGTAAGCCGGGCACTGTGTTCCGCCCAAGAATGCATTCATAGACGCAATATTTACTATTTTCCCTCCACCATTTTCCTTCATATATGCTCCAGCCATTTTCATGAAAGAAAACGCGCATGATAAATTTAATTCTAAAATATCATCCCACTTTTTATCTGGATAACTTAGAAAATCATGCTTATACTGCATTCCAGCATTATTAACCAAGATATCCAATCCTCCCAACAACGCTACTGCCTTATCAAATGCATTTACTCTCTGAACACGATCCATCAAGTTTGCTTGAATACCATATGCATGTTCCCCTAATTCTTTACTCGCTATTTGTTCAACGTCATCTACGATATCTATAATTGCGACTGTTGCCCCCGCTTTGATAAGACCTTTCGCCAGCGTTAATCCAATTCCTCTTGCCGCTCCTGTTATAAGTGCTCGTTTTCCTGAAATATCAAATAAGCTTTTCATATCTTCTCCTTATCATTTAGACGTATATGCTGCCTTTTCCATAATTGTATTCTGGTCCAATTCTTCTCCAGCAAACTCACCCGTAATTCTTCCTCCCCTTAAAACAATAGTCCGATCTACGCACCCAATTATTTCAGGAAGTTCCGATGAAATCAGGATTACAGCAACACCTGTTCTTGCTACAGCTGCGATAATTTTATGTATTTCCGCTTTCGCCCCTACATCAATTCCCCTCGTAGGTTCATCTAAAATCAAAACTTTAGGTTTAATAGCCAACCATTTTCCAAGAGAAACCTTTTGCTGATTACCACCGGACAATTCAACAACATATTTATCTGCGTTTGTTGTTTTAATATTCAAATCTTGAATATATTTCTTTGATATCTTATCTTCTTCCTCTCCTATAATTACTCCAAATCTCTGTATTTTCGAATAAGAAGGTATACACAGATTATTTTTTATTGACATTTCCGGAATAAACCCTTCCAGTCTTCTATCTTCTGGTACATACGCAATTCCGGCATTGATTGCATCCGACGGTTTTTTTACATGAATTTCTTTCCCGTTTAAGAACAATTCTCCTGAGTCATAGTTGTCTATACCAAAAATCGCTTTCGCAACCTCTGTTCTTCCAGCCCCCATTAAACCTGTAAATCCTACAACTTCACCTGCATGAACATTAAAGGAAATATCTTCAAACACACCTTCTCGATGAAGATTTTTAACTTCAAGAACAATCTCTCCGATTTCTGTTTTCTCCCGATCAAAGATATTGTTCAACTCACGTCCCACCATTTCTTTAATCAGTCTCTGTTCAGAATATTCTGAAATTGCTCCGGTGCTTACAAACTGTCCATCTCTCATTACAGTGATCTCATCTGCAATTTCAAAAATTTCTTGCATACGATGGCTGATATAAATCATGCTTACGCCTTCTTCTTTAAGACTTCTCATAGTCTTAAACAAATACTCTTTTTCTATTTCTGTCAATGAAGAAGTCGGTTCATCTAAAATAATAAGCCATGCATTCCGTGCAAGTATTTTTGCTATCTCTACCATCTGCTGTTCGCTGACTGTTAAGTCTTTTACCAATTTCTTGGGATCTATATCTCTTCCAACTCTATGTAAAAGCTCTCTTGCTTTTTCTTCCATTCCTTTCTCATCTAAAATTTTCGGAACTTTACTATTCAACTCATTACATAAGAAAATATTCTGATATACATTCAGCTCACCCACCAACGAAAATTCCTGATGAATCATTGCAATTCCAGCCGCGGATGCCTTTGCCGGAGAACTCATATCAATATAATTACCATTAATAAAAACAGCTCCATCCGTTGGTTTCTCTTCTCCTGCAAGGATTTTCATTAAAGTAGACTTTCCTGCTCCATTTTCTCCCATCAACGCCATTACAGATCCCGACTTTACCTCCAAAGAGACTCCATCAAGTGCTCTCATACCAGGAAATGCCTTCACAATATTTTTCAACAGAACTGTATGTTCTTTTTCTTTCCATATTTGTTCAAGTATCCCCGCAGCTTCCTGATATTTTTGTTCTTCCTTCTCTACAGCAGGGGTTAACTTCATTTTTCTTCTATCGTTTATCTTAATATCTGCATACACTGCTATTAAAATAAGCAACCCTTTGATCATATATTCTGCAAACGGCTGCGTACTTTGAAGGCCCATCCCGTTTGAAATAATGCCCATAATAATACAGCCTAAAACAGTCCCCAACATTGTTCCGCTTCCGCCTGCCAAACTAGTTCCACCTACCACAACAGCAATAATTACATCAAATTCTGTTCCCTGTCCGGCATATGGCTGTGCAGAACTTACTCTTCCCACAGTAACAATAGCTGCAAATCCTGCCAACAAACCCAAGAGTACATATGCAGAAATCAATCTTCTTTTTACAGAAATTCCCATCGCATATGCTGCGGTCGGATTGCCTCCAACTGCCAAAAATTGCTTTCCTATCACAGTTCCATTACAAACAAATCCAAAAATAGAAAACAAAATTACAAGAATAAAAAATATAACCGGAATCCCCAAAATATTTCCCTGTGAAATAAATTTGTAGAAAGAATTTTCGATTTTCATTGCTCCCGCATTTGTCACAAGCATCGTCATACCGCGAGCAGCTGATTGCATCGCTAATGTAGCAATAAATGCAGTGATATGAAAATGTCCAATCATTATGCCGTTAATTAATCCAACAATTGTACAAGCCAGTATTGTAATCAAAACAGCAACCAGCGTGCTATTTGTCATATTATATGCCCAAACTCCAATCGCTCCTCCCAGGGCAATATTGGATCCGACAGATAAATCAATTCCTCCTGTTATAATGACAAATGTCATTCCAATCGACAAAATCGCCATTACTGCTGCCTGCCTAACAATATTTGTTAAATTACTAATCCCAAAAAATTTATTATTAAGCATGCCAAATACAAAAACCAACACGATAATAATCACAATTAAAGATATATATCTAAATCCTATCTTTTTTTTCTCTGCGATTTTTGTCTTTTCTGACATATGCACGCCTCCTTATTACCAATCTCGGGAAGGAAGGCCACTTTTCTTCCTTCCCAAAAGTTCTCCGTATATTTTCAAAATGTTATTTGAAATAATCTTTAAATTCGTTCATATAGTTTTCTGCAATTGCAAGTCCTTCTTCTGCTGTTAATACATCGATAAAACTTAAGTCAGCATTAGATGCATCTAATTTTGCTTTGACCTCATCAGATACAACTAACGAAACAGGAATCCATACAGTATCTATATCTTTCCCCTGGATTAACTGATCTGCAGTTAAAATTCCCAAATATCCTCCACGTAACGAAGAAAGTAATGCATCTGCACCAATATTAACATCCCCTGTATTCATCAATTCAAGAACAGCAGTTTCGCCATCATTTCCTGCAACCATAATTTCATCCGCACGTCCCTGCGCCTGAATTAATTCAATAAGAGATGGAGTAACACCATCAGTCATGCACAGCAGTGCATCAATTTTATCAAACTGAGTCAGCCATGTTTCAGCAATACTAACGCCCTCTGCCGGATCCCAATCACATGGCTGCATAGAAAGAACTTCTATTCCCGGATAATTAGCTGCAGCTTCTTCAAATCCTCTGGTTCTTTCATCACCTGCCCAGTTTCCAATTCCCCCTTGCATTACGCATACCTTTCCTTCTCCACCAAGCGCTTCACAAACCGCAATGGTTGTTGCTTTAAATCCACTATAATGATCATAAGCAACACTGGAATTGTATCCCGTATTGATTTCATTAAACAGAGAAATCATAGGAATTCCCGCTTCTGAAGCCTTCTTACAAGCATCTGCAAGGCCTTCTGCGTTTACAAAATCTGCACAAATGGCATCTACGCCCATCTCAATAAAATTCTCAATATTGTCAATTTCACTCTCAAGACTTCCATCACAATCTTTTACAATCAGTTCATACCCAAGCTCATCACACGCCTCTTGAGCTGCTTCAACCGCACTAACATAAAATGGATTTGTCAGATTAATCATAATCCAGCCAATCGTGCCTTTACTTTCTCCCTCTTCTGTTTCTGCTGAAGCACTTTCTTTCTCTTCTGTTTCTGCTGCAGCACTTTCTTTCTCTTCTGAATTCGTGCCAGAATCTGTTGAAGATCCACAGCCAACAAGCATAGATATCACCATCGATACCCCCACTAACATTGCAATAATTCTCTTCTTCATCATTTTCCCTCCGTATTTTTTTATAATTAGTGTTTGCAAATCAGATAAAGTGGCAATCCTTTTCACGAACAAAAATCTCAACTTTTCTTTTTTTCTAATCCTGATGTAACTGAATTTAAAATAATCGCACAAATAATAACGATACCTTTAAATAGATCTTGCGCCACAGCAGGAACATTCAGGAGCGTCAATGCATTAGAAATAAATCCCATAAAGATTACTCCCAACACAGTCCCCCACATATTTCCTTCTCCGCCGGCAGTGCTTACGCCTCCCAATACCACAGCTGCAATTGTATCCATAAGTGTCCCTGAGCCACCTGCATTCAATGTGACCAATGACACCTTTGATCCTAACAATAATGCTGCAATGCCAGCGCACACCCCTTCCATTGCATAAATAATAATCAAACATTTATGCACATTGATTCCTGCAGATTTTGCATGTTTTTCATTACAGCCAATTGCGTATGTATAGTTTCCCAACCGTGTTTTTTTCAAAAGCACTCCACCCACAACCAAGGCTATTGCCATAAAAACAATCGGCATAGGAATAACTCCCAAAATTTTGCTTTGACCGATAAAGCCGAACACAGGATCATTTAATTTTAAAGATTTTCCCTTTCCGAAATACTGTATTAATCCTTCTGCTACAGACATTGTCACAAGAGTTGCAATAAAAGGCACTATTTTCATCTTTGTGATAATCAATCCATTAATAATGCCTATAATTGTTGTTATCCCTATTCCCCCTATAATCGCAAGCCATGGATTACCATAAAGCGTAAATATCAGACCAATCACCACAGTCCCCAACGTAACATTATATCCTGCTGAAAGGTCTATTCCTCCCGTAATAAGTACAAATGTCATACCAACCGCTAATACACCCGTTACAGAAACATCTTTTAAAATGTTCAACATATTTGACGGTGTTAAAAACTTAGGTTTCAAAAATGCCATTATAATTACAAAAGCAACCATGATTCCCAACAAAATAACTATTTTCCTAGTTGTTGTACTTAATTGACTTTTCTTTACATTTGTGTCTCCTAAACGCATTTAGTATCAGCCCCTCCTTGTGCCTCTAATATCTTACCAAGTTTTACATATGGCTTTTGAATCGCTTCATGCATGTCTTTGAATACTTCGTACAACTCATCATATATTCTGCAATTCGTAATATTAGGTTCAAATATCTTGTCCGAAATTACAGTTGCATCAGCCGCTTCAATTTCATCTTTATATTCGCCGGCAGCGATAGCCGCCAAAAGCGCAGATCCAAATGCTGTTGTTTCTTTCTGTTTCAATGTAACTACAGGTTTTCCGTAAATATCCGCTTTGATTTGGGACCAGACATCTCCTTTTGCCGCTCCTCCTGTAAGCGTAACTTTTTCGATTTTGTTTTGCTTATCCAGCAATTCATACGCAGCCCTACATTCATAAGAAACCCCCTCCATAACAGCTCTTGCCAAATGGCCTATCGTCGTCGCCGGAGTCATACCAGTAAAAGTAGCTTTCGAGTAAGAGGTACCTCTTGTTCGTTCCCCTTGAAGATACGGAAAAAACATAACCCCCTGAGATCCCGGTTGAACTTTTGCTGCAAATCTATTTAGATATTCAAAAGCCTGAATTCCTTTTTCCTGCGCATCTCTATATTCTGCTTTTCCCATCACGTCACGAAACCATCTATAAGCACCTCCCGAAGAATCCATAGACAAATAAGGGGACCATCCTGGTGATGCACATCTAAAATTAGCAATTTTCTCATCTTTCATCGCATGATCACTAAAAACAGCAGAAACTGTTCCGGTTCCAATAAGATCAACACAAGTCCCTTCTCTTACCAATCCTGCACCAAGAAGCCCCGCCGGCATATCACCTGCACCAACAACGACCGGTGTTCCTTCTTTTAATCCTGTTTCTAAAGCCGCCTTTTTGCTGACAGTTCCCACATATTCGCAGGCTCTTTTTATTTCAGGAAACTTGTTTTTATCAATTCCCATATATTTCATCGCAACATCTGACCATGTTGATGTTTCATGATCCAAAAGCATAGTTCCTGAAGCCTCTGATGGGTCTGTGCAAAACTCCCCTGTAAGTTTTAAATTGATATAGTCTTTTGCTGACAAGAATTTATAGGTTCTCTCGTAAATTTCCGGCTCATTTTCTATAATCCATCTTATTTTTATTCCCATCCAATTTGCAGTAGGTGCATTATGTGTTGCGTCAAAAACTCCTGCTTCTTTATAATTTTTTCTAAATCGCTCAACAATTTCTGCACCTCTTTTATCGCAGTAAAGCTGCACATCCTCTTGCAACAAATTCCCATTTCTGTCTACCGGAACCGGAGAATGCGTCACTCCATCTACTCCTATTCCTTTAATCACTTCAGGTGAAATTACTTTAAATATTTCTTTAAGACATAAAATAATTTTTTCCCACCATATTTCCGGTTTTTCTGTTGCCCATCCTGTACGAACATTGTCCATATATTGATTTTGCGTAGCATCTGCTAATTGATTTCCTTTCGCATCAAATGCAATTATCCTGATGCTTTGTGTCCCTATATCAATTCCCAAATATACATTTCTCATTTTGATCCCCCCTGGTTATCTGTTTTGCTTCAAGACTGTATTTATTCTATCCGTTTCGATAATCGCACTATAGATGCGCTCCTCATCTACCCTAAACGGCTCATTTTTCCAAAAAGTCCCTTCCAAAGATTTTCTGGCAATTGCTTTTGCCATGTCATTTTCTTCTCCTTCACCTATTTGGAAATCTGCAAGAGTTGTAGGAAGTCCAATGCAATAAAACAAATCAAACACAGCTTCCACTTCTTTCATATCTCTATTTTCCATAACCAATTGACATAACACTCCAAACGCCACTTTTTCTCCATGCAAAAATTCTTGACTATGAGGTATTGCTGACAATCCAGCGCTAATTGAATGTGCCCCCGCACAACCAGTATTTTCAAATCCGGCTCCGCTTAATAAGATATTAGCCTCAATCACATTTTCCAAAGCAATCGTACATATATGTTCTTTGGCGGCCAGAACAGCTTTTTTCCCATCACGCAAAAGAATGTTTTTGCACAGTTCTGCAATTGTAACCGAAAGATTTGTTCTATAAAATCCACCAGGCATAAAATTCTCGGAATTCGTATCCTGATTTGCTCTCATTTCATAATAGGTTGACATGGCATCTCCAATACCGGCCACAATAAATCGAGTCGGTGCTTGCGCAACAATTCTTGAATCAACCAAAACCATGTCTGGATTTCTCTTACATTTTAAGATTGTTCTTGTCTTTTTTTCTGGCTGATAAATAATAGATAATGAGCTGCAGGGAGCATCACTAGCTGCAGTTGTAGGTACAATAACGCAAAAAATTTTTGCATACTCAGCAACTGCTTTTGCGCTATCCATAGTTTTCCCACCGCCAATTCCAACAACCATGTCGAATCCCATTTTTGCCTCTTGCGTATATGCAGTGATTTTTTCTATTGTTATTTCTTCAGAGAATTCCAGAAATTTTACATCAATATTTTTTTCTCTGAATTTTTCTTCCAAATCATTTTTTAATTTTTTATAAAAAAAAGTATCAATAATTAATAATGCACTTTTCCCAAAATCTTGTACATATTCTGCCAAACTATGTATCGTATCAGGACCCTGAATATATTTTCCCACCATTGTTAAGCCTTTTTTCTCAATCCCCATACTTAACACCTCTTACCTGTTAAATCATTATTTCGTAATGTCATTACATAGTTATATTGTAATGTTATATTAGAAACATTTTTTTGTCAATACTTTTTATCACTTTTACCCAATATTCTTTCAAAAAAGAAAAGCCCGTTGTAGTTTTTTCACATACAACAGGCATTTTTATCTTTTTTCTCTATCTATCTTTTATTTCTCATCAATAAAAACCATAACTTCAAAATCACTCCTATCCCCGCAATACCTGGCATATGATACTTCAATAGGTTCTCCATATGTGTTATATCCTATTGATTTTGATGCCAAAATAGGCTGACCTTTCCTCATTTTTAACAAATCAGCATCTTTTGATGTAGCCTCTACCGCTTTCACTTGCCTCTTTACGCAACAAACTTTAGTGCTATCATCCTGGCCTAAAATATGATAAAGAGATTCCTTCGTAAAATCACATTTTTCCACTGAATAACATTTGTCATAAGGAAGATATGTCTTCAAAATAACAATTGGTTCATCATCTGCAAGTCGTTTTCTATACAAGTATATAACTTTATCTTCCGGTTCCAATTCCAATATCTCTGCATAGTTTCTTTGAATTTTTGTCCTCTGTGAATTAGCTGACTTGAAATTTTAAATTCCCGTGCAGGGGGGGCATGCGGACGAAAAGTTGGACTGTGTAATACCTGATATGTTATGAGGTACACACAAGAACAAATATCGACAGCACTTGTATTGTTAAAAGCCACAGGATCACCTGATAAAGTAATTCAGACCTTAGGTTATCCATCTTCACCGATGCTTTATCATTGGCGCAAAAAGTATCCTGAATATTACGATGTTCCAAATCAAAAGCATTGGAGACAAGCTCCAACTGAATTGAAACATGACATAATTAAACGTTGCCTTATTAAAGGCGAGCCTGTAAAATTAGTGGCAGAAGAAATCGGATACACACCTTCCTTGATATATAAATGGATTAGGGAGTATCGGGAAAAGGGATGTTTTCAACCCATGAAAAAAACTACTGCCAACATTAATGTAAATCCAAACGATATCACCTCTGCTGAAGATATCAATGAGCTTAAAGCCCAGATGCTCGATATGCAGATGGAAATAGATATTCTTAAAGAAACAATCAATGTATTAAAAAAAGACCCCGGCATCGACCAGACAGCTCTCACAAATCGGGAGAAGGCAGTGACAATCGATGCCTTGAAAAATAAGTATTCACTGCCGAATCTTCTTAAAAAACTTAACCTTGCAAAAAGCAGCTATTATTATCAAGAAAAAACCATTTATGCAGAAGATAAATACTCTGATCTTCGCAAAAAAATTATACAACTGTTTCATAAAAATCGAGATATATTTGGCTATCGAAGAATTCATATGCTGCTTCATCGTGAAGGTATAAAAGTTTCTGAAAAAGTGGTTCGTCGTATTATGAAGCAGGAAAAACTAATTATCAGACGAAAACGCAGACAGAAATATAACTCCTATAAAGGTGAAATAACACCTGCGGTGGAGAATGTTATAGATAGAGATTTCCATGCTACAAAACCGAATCAGAAATGGCTTACTGATATCACAGAGTTTTCTATCAAAGCAGGAAAAATATATCTTTCGCCGATAATTGACTGCCTTGATGGTATGCCGGTGAGTTGGACTATAGGCACTTCTCCGAACGCAGAACTTGCCAACACCATGTTAAGGAATGCTATTGCTACACTTAAACCAAACGAAAAACCTATCGTACATTCTGACAGGGGATGCCATTATCGTTGGCCAGAATGGATACAGATAATGGAAGAAGCAAACCTTACACGATCCATGTCCAAGAAAGGTTGTTCTCCTGATAACTCTGCATGTGAGGGCTTCTTTGGTCACCTCAAAACAGAAATGTTCTATGGACATGACTGGGATGAATATAGCATTGAAGAATTTATCCAGGAGATAAATGGCTATATGGGTTGGTATTGCAAAGATAGAATTAAATCAACACTCGGAGGACTTAGTCCTCTAGATTATAGAAGGAGTATAGGTATAGCGGTCTAAAAAAATGTCCGCATGCCCGGGGTAAATTCCACCGAGAGTATGAGAAAAACTCTGTAAATAAGATCCTTCTATGATAATTAAGGGCGATAAGCTTGTGAATCATGCTTGTCGCTCTTGCTTTATATATAACAGTTACCTATAGACATGTCAAGAGCAGACGGTTTCCCGCCTGTCTTTTTAACCAAGTTTTTAATTATTCTGGTAAACGCCCCTCATACATAATACTCAGTTCTCCATAAACCTGAGCCCAATCCCGGATTGTGGTCGTCCATTTTTTCGTAGCCTCAAAAGTGGCCAGATACAGAGCTTTTAACAGGGCTGTATCGCTTGGAAATACGCTTCTCTGGCGGTTTAGCTTCCGGTATGTAGAATTCAGTGATTCAATCGCATTTGTCGTGTAAATGACCTTTCTGACAGTGGCTGAGAACTTAAAAATAGGTGAAACGGCATCCCAGTTGTCCTTCCAGCGTTTCATGGAATTCGGGTATTTCGGAGTCCATTTTTCAGTTACACGGTCTAAAGCAGCCAGAGCTTTCTGCTCGTCAGCAGCCTGATAGATAGTTTTTAAATCTGTAGCAAAGGCTTTTCTGTCCTTATCTGGAACGTATTTCAGGGTGTTTCTTACCTGATGAACGATACACCGCTGGTATTCTGTTTTTGGAAACGCTGCTGAAATCGCCTCCTTAATGCCCGTAAGTCCATCGGCGCAAATAATCAGGATATCCTTGACGCCACGATTTTTCAGTTCATTCAGAACAGACAACCAGTATTTCGCACTTTCATTATCACCGATCGTAATGGTCAGGACTTCCTTTTTCCCCGCTGTATTAATGCCCAGAATGACGTAAGCTGCAAGTTTACGAATAACTCCATTATCCCTCACAGAATAGTGGATCGCGTCGATGTAGAGGATCGGATACACCTCATCCAGCGGACGATTCTGCCAGTCTTCAATCTGGGGAAGGATCTTGTCTGTCACATCAGATATAAAACTTTCTGATGTTTCAAAGCCGTAGATATCTTCGATTGTTTCCGAGATCTGGCGAGTGGTCATTCCTTTGGCATACATAGAGATGATCTTTTGATCAATATCAGAAATATCTTTCTGACGCTTTTTCACAACCTGTGGTTCAAAAGTCGATTTTCGATCCTGTGGGACCTCGATTTCCATAGAGCCATACCGGCTGTTTACCTGCTTGCGTTTATAACCGTTGCGATAATCGTCATTGTCAGAACGCTCGGATTTCTCATATCCAAGGTGGTCATCCATTTCCGCCTCCATCATTTTTTTAATGGTGCCGCCCAGGAGATCTTTGAGAGCATCTTGGATGTCTTCCGCAGTCTCGATATCGTATTCTTCGAGAAGTTGGCGGATGATATTTCTTTTTCCCTCAGTCATTTCAACTCTGTGAACCGGTTTCTTTTGTTTTGCCATAGTAAAAGGCCCTCCTAATGATATTTATTGTATCATAGAAGGACCTTACTTAGGTTATTTTACAGAAAAAGTTTCACAAGCTCGATTCCCGCTTGGCTTTTCTTGTGGAATGGGCGTAGACATTCATTGTGGTACTGACATCTGAGTGTCCTAACAGTTCCTGTACATCTTTCGGAGCTGCTCCATTTGCCAGAAGGTTGCTTGTGTAGGTGTGTCGCAACTGGTGAAAATGAAATCCTTCAAATCCATCCAGTTTCTGAGCAATCTTCCTGCAAACAATTCCTAACGTGCTTGGCAGTTCCAAACTTCCATCCGGTCTTAAGCAGACAAAGGATATTTCCTTATAATCTTCTGGAACATTCTCTGTTCCGTCCAGATGATAGAACTCATAGTAAACTCTGTTTTTGTCTTTTACTTCTCTGTAGTAGTTTTTGTGGTAAAGTTCTCCGTACTGCATTCGGTTTTTAAGTTGTTCCTTTCGGGCATTGCGAAGAATCTCTGCCAGTGTATCTCCAAAATCAACAATCCTTACCTTTTTTCGTTTGGTTGGTCCGATGATATTCTTGTGCCTTGAACCATCATATCGGATACTGCGTCTGATTGTAAGGCACTGTTCTTCAAGATTCACATCCTGCCATGCCAGACCACAGGCTTCACCGATACGAAGTCCTGCATAATAAGCTATCTGGATTGGAAGTATTGCCGGTGGATTGTAATCCTGTAGAAATTCAATCAGTCTTTCATAATCCTCTCGTGGAATTGGCTGTATATCGCCATCCATGTCATCATCAGAAAACAGGTCAACCTCATCCGTCTGGTATTTCAGCTTAATATACTGCATCGGATTGAAAGTGATATATTGCTTTGGTGATACTGCAAACCGGAATGACTGCTGTAATACTGCCGAGAAAGAACGAATGTAATCTTTGCTGTAACCTTTTC